>Ga0208305_10000340_pt1 | contig 25124 bp, 16 predicted proteins | sample ColrivemetaGS741_FD_187605 | JGI IMG/M metagenome (GOLD analysis project Ga0208305, IMG submission 187605) | Estuarine microbial communities from the Columbia River estuary - Flood tide ETM metaG S.741 (SPAdes) (version 2) | ecosystem: Environmental > Aquatic > Marine > Intertidal zone >... | reverse complement strand
CGTTTTAGCGCAAAACCGCAATTATTTTTATTCGGTGTTGTGCTTAGTACTTATTCGATTTCCTATCCTTTTTGTAATTTTTTATCATCTTTCCAAAATCTTTGTCTTTCTTACGTTTTTCAGCTATAGTAGATTCAAAATGTTCCTTTTCACTTTCCATTTTTAAGTAATTTTCATAGGAATCTTTATCTATTTCTCCTTTTTCAACAGCTTCCAATATTGCACAACCAATCTCTTTTATGTGTGTGCAATTTTTAAATTTACATCCTTGAGATAATTTAACAAGAGCGTCAAATGTAACCTCCAAACCACTCTTAGTATCTGCAATTCCAATTTCTCTCATTCCTGGATTGTCAATTAATATGCCTCCATTTTCCAATATAATTAATTCTCTATGACTTGTAATATGTTTTCCCTTACTTGAACTCAAACTTATTGAATCGGTTTTCATTAATTGTTTTCCTGAAATATTATTTAAAAGTGTTGATTTACCAACACCTGAAGAACCAAGTAAACAATAGGTTTTACCTTTTTTAATAATTGTAATTAATTCCTTATATCCTAAATGAGTTTGGTTACTTATAGTAATTATTTGAACATTTTTAATTCGCTCAGAGATTTTGTCTAGAATGGTTTTTAACTTAGATTCATTTATCAAATCAATCTTGCTAAGAATAATAACAGGATTTACTTTAGCGGCATTACAAATTGTTAAATATCTTTCTAATCTGTTCACATTGAAGTCTCTATCAACCGCTTGAACAATTAAGCCATAATCAATATTTGTTGCAATTATCTGCTTTTCTCCAAACTTTCCTACTGCTTGTCTTTCAATTCTTGAATTTCTCGGATAAATACTGTGAATTAGAGCTTTACCCTCATCATATTTGGAAATAGCAACCCAATCTCCAACAGCAGGAAAATCAGATCTGCTTTTAGCAGCAAATCTTAAATTACCAATTAATTCAGCATCAAATTCATTTATATCTGTCTTAACAATATATCTTTCTTTGTGTTCAGATATGACACGTCCAACTTCAAAAGAATCAAGATTATTTTCTTTTCGATAATTTTCCAAAATGAAATTATATCCTAAATCTTCGAGTGTCATTTTCCTATTTTCGTATTAAGCACAACTAGTCATATATGGATTAATATTCCCATTTCCGTCCAAATATTTCGGGATAATAGGAGGTTTTGTTATTCTTTATATGTAAAGATAAAAATTTATTTTGTAATAAAATACGCTATATATAGAAAATATTAATCCTACTAAATTATTACTTTTACGCCTGTAGATCCCGTTTCATGAGGTGTTAATTGGTAAACAAAATCTGGGTTTAAAACACCTGATTCTTTTCTGTGTGATACATACAAAATAGCTGTTTCACTTTCTGAAGCTATTTTATTTATGAGTTCTGAAAATAATGCCACATCGTTGTCATCAAGTCCGTTTGTGGGCTCATCTAAAATAAGAAGTGGTGGATGTTTCACCATGGCTCTGGCTATTAATACCAATCGTTTATGACCAATAGATAAGTCTAAAAAACTAGAATCTTTGATCGAATACATTCCTAATAACTGTAACCATTGGTGGGCTAAAAGAATTTGTCTGTCGGTTGGAAACTTGTATAGTCCTATGGAATCGTAAAACCCAGAAAGTATCATGTTTTTAATGGAATCTGCTCGCATAAAACCGCGCATTAATTCTGAAGAGAAATAACCTATTTTCTTTTTAATATCCCAAACGCTTTCGCCACTACCCTTTTTTACGCCAAACAAGGTAATATCCTGTAAAAAAGCTTTGGGGTTATCGCCAGATATTAAAGATAAAATGGTGCTTTTTCCAGAACCGTTCGGTCCAACCAATTGCCAAAACTCACCTGCCTTAATTTCCCAACAAATATCTTTAATAATGGTTCTTTCTCCATAAATAACATTCACCTTATTGAATTTTACTAACGGATTGTACTTTGTTGAAATGGGGTTGTATGGTGGTGGTAAAGCTTTTACAAACGATTTTTTATTTGTTTCAACTGGTATATTTTGAAACGGAACGAGATCTTTTCCTTTTAATTGATAAGTTTCGCCTATGAAATTTAATATTTCATTCCTTCTATTGGTAATTTGAATGATAGAGATTTTTTCACTTAAATGTGTTAAGGTCTCTTCAATGGCTTCTTGAGATTTAATATCCAGATTGCCAAATATGTTATCCGCAATTAAATAATCAGGGTTAGTACCAATAAGATGGTTTAATAGGGCTTTTTTTCGTTCGCCTTCAGAAGATTTTTCAAGACTATTTTTTGTATCAGTATTGACATCAAAATGTCCATGACGCATTTCCTCTTCAATGAAAGCGTTTAGAGTTAATTCAGAAAAAATTGCTGGTTTTAAGTTAACATAATGCGCTATTATATTCCCCGAAACGATGCATTCGATAAGTTGAGGCTTATCATCATTATTAGAAATATAAATAGCTATATGTTTAACCAAATATTATCTGTTTAAATTTTTGCTATGAAAAGCTACTAAACCTTCTATTGGTCTGCGCTCAAAATTGCCAACCGTAAAGCCCATTTCTTTAGCTACTTCTTTAATTTGATCTTGAGAAAAATAAGCAATAGAACCTGCAAAATGTACTGGAACCGTTTTTATTTCTTCTTTGTATTGCATAATGTAATTTTTAACAAAGATTCGAAGTCCCTTTTTAATAAGTTCTACTATATATTCTGAATCTTTGTTTAAAAACATAAACTCAGCAAAATTAGCTAAATATGCGTTTGGGTTGGGTTGTTTATAAATATTGTACTTAATATAATCTGCTTCTAAATTAAACTTACTACCAAAAGCAATTTTAATATCAACTGGCATATTACTAAAATAATAATCTCTTATTAATTCTTTTCCATAGTAGTTTCCTGCAGCGTCATCCATTAAAATATAACCTAAAGACTGAACGCGTTGGTGAAGTTTTTTACCATCATAATAGCTACAATTAGAACCAGTACCTAAAATACAAACAACTGCTGCTTCGGTATCGTGGTTAATAGTACCATAAACGGCCGCCATAGTATCTTCATCTACTTTTATTATGGCATTGGTAAACACTTCTGTCAAAGCATTATTTACTAATTCTTTACCTCTATCGGTACCACAACCAGCACCGTAAAAGAATACATGTGTAACTTCTTTTCTATGAGCTTTTAAGTCTGTATTCTTTTTAATTATTTTCTTTAGCTTTTCTTCCTTTAAAATTTCAGGATTAAGACCTTTTGTTCTCAACTTTTCTAAAAGTTGTTTCCCATTTTTATCTATAGCAATCCAATCGCTTTTGGTAGAGCCACTATCAACAATTAAAATCATATGGTTTCAAATAAAAAACTCCACAGACTCTTGTATTAAATTACAATAAATCTGTGGAGTTGTTAATAATTATTTTTTTTAAAATTATACTTTACTAATGTATTGAGCAAGATCAACTAATTTTGTTGAATATCCAAACTCATTATCGTACCAAGATACTAATTTAAAGAAATTATCGTTTAAAGCGATACTTGCTTCAGCATCAAAAATACTTGTTAACGGTTCTGAAATAAAATCTTGAGAAACAACAGCTTCTTCTGTATATCCTAAAACACCTTTTAATTCGTTTTCAGATGCTTTTTTCAATACCGCTTTAACTTCTGCCCAAGTTGCAGATTTTTCAGTTCTTACTGTTAAATCTACTACAGATACATCTTGAGTTGGAACTCTAAACGCCATACCTGTTAATTTTCCGTTTAATTCTGGAATTACTTTTCCAACAGCTTTAGCTGCTCCAGTTGAAGATGGGATGATGTTTGTTAATGCACTTCTACCACCTCTCCAGTCTTTCTTAGAAGGACCATCAACAGTTAATTGAGTTGCAGTAGTAGCATGTACTGTAGTCATTAATCCTTCAATAATACCGAAGTTATCATTAATAACTTTAGCTAATGGTGCTAAACAGTTTGTAGTACAAGATGCGTTAGATACAATAGTATCTTTAGCAGTTATTTTTTTATGGTTTACACCCATTACAAACATTGGTGCGTCTGCTGATGGTGCAGAAATAGCTACTTTTTTCGCTCCTGCTGTAATGTGCTTTTGTGCACCTTCTAAACTTGTGAAGATACCAGTACAATCTAAAATTACTTCAGCTCCAACAGCATCCCATTTTAAATCTTCTGGGTTACGTTCTGCAGTAATTCTAATTTCTTTACCGTTTACTACTAAGTGACCGTTTTTAACTTCAACAGTACCGTTGAAACGACCATGAGTAGAATCATATTTTAATAAATATGCTAAATGCTCTACATCTAGCAAGTCGTTGATTCCAACTACTTCAATATCTGGTCTGCTAACTGCTACTCTAAAAGCAATTCTACCTATTCTACCAAATCCGTTAATTCCTAATTTTAATTTTGACATAATCTTGTTTATAAATGTTATATGCTCATGATATCTGAGACACGCAATAATTCTAAATTTATTTTTGTTTTACCTTTAATCGCTTTTTCTAAAGGCGTTAATTCCATCTTACTATTTATTAAACCAACCATATAATTGGTTTTTCCTTCTAACATAGATTCTACAGCTTTTACACCCATTCTACTTGCTAAAACACGGTCGAAACATGATGGTGAACCACCACGTTGCATATGCCCAAGTACAGATACACGAACATCATAGCCTTCCATGTTCTGATCGACGTAATCTTTAAGTTCAAAAATGTTTTTTCCAATTTTATCGCCTTCAGCAACAACAACTATACTTGAAGATTTTCCAGATTTTCTACTTCTGTTTAACGACTCTACTAGTCTGTCTAAACCTAAGTCTTCTTCAGGGATTAAAATCTCTTCAGCTCCACCAGCTATTCCAACGTTTAAAGCAATATGACCAACATCGCGACCCATCACTTCAATAAAGAAAAGCCTGTTGTGAGAACTTGCTGTATCCCTAATTTTATCAATGGCATCAACCACTGTATTCAGAGCCGTATCAAATCCAAGCGTATGTGTTGTACCTACTATATCGTTATCTATAGTTCCAGGAATTCCCATTACTGGAAAGCCGAATTCTTCATTAAAAATCATAGCTCCTGTAAAAGTACCATCACCACCAATAGCCACAAGACCATCAATTTCTGCATCAATTAGCATTTGGTGTGCTTGCTTTCTACCTTCTTTTGTTCTAAATTCGGTAGAACGGGCAGATTTAAGAATAGTTCCTCCTTTATTAATTATTCCTCTTACACTGCGGGCATTCATTTCTTTAAAATCCCCTTCAATTAGTCCTTCAAATCCGCGATATACGCCTATACACTCTATATTATGATAAGCACAAGTTCTAACCACTGAACGAATAGCTGCATTCATTCCAGGAGCATCTCCTCCTGATGTTAAAACTGCTATTTTTTTTATAATTTTTGACATTAAATTTCAATTTTTCAAGGTAAAATTACTAAACAAATATCACATAGCGATAGCATTTAATCTATTTTAATAATACTTGTAAAACTATAACGTTTTAGTTAATAAAAAAAATGAAATAAAAAAACAGATGTAGCTTTTTTCTAACGATAATATTGGCTTATTCGTCTGCCGAGGCCTTAATTTTTATGAAATCCGGGAGTGGATTTGACTCTTTTTCTTCTAGTTTTTCTAATGTTACCTCTTCTTCTCTTTTAGCTCTTTTAAACAAACCTCTAATCAATTCTTTAAAGGTATCAAAATCTACATTATAAGATAACCCTATACCTTGTGTATAGCCTATGGCTTCACCAAAATTTCGAATACTATTTTCGCGGTTAAATACTTTTGCTGTTAAAGTTCCGTCCTTATTTAATAAAAAGTCTATTTCAACATCGCCAGCAATTACAGTTTCGGAAGCGCCGGCACCACCAACCGGAACACCAACTTTACCATTAATTAAAACCCGATCGCTTATTTTTGTTTGTAAAGTTGCTACAACTCTATCATCCGTTTGAAAATCGGGTCTGTTTTGCCCAGCTTCATAATTTAGACCTAAATTAAATTTGCTATCACCAGTCGACAAAATGCCATTCACAATACCGTTTAATCGTTCTGCTATGGTTCCCGAGAAATTAAGTTCGTCTAATCCTCTTGAAAAAGAACCTGTTGAAAGTAAATAAAGTGCTTGATTTTGTCTATCAGTTTCAGATTCTAGTCTGTATTGTAATTCCGATTTTATAGTGGTATTTACGTTAGGGAATTCAAAACTATACTCTGGTATTGGTTGTTCTAAATCACCTGTAAGATTAATTCCTAATTCAACTGGAATACTTCTATTTATTGGATTATCTAGCAGTGGTGAGGGGTTTGCCTGGGTTTTATAAATAGTTTTCATATTTAAAATGGCTTTTAATGGATCGCCATCCCAAGCTATTGTACCACCAGGCTGTACTATAAATTCTTTTTGAACGATGCCGGCATATGCAAAATTATAAACCCCTTCAAATACAGAGAAATCTCCCCACATATTAAATTTTCCGTTGGTATTAATTTCTACTAACAAACCACCACGTCCTCGTCCTTTTAAAGCATGACCGGTGCTTTTATTTATTATAATTTCTACTTCGGCATCTTCTGTAATATCTAAATCGAAATCCAGCTCAAGTCCTTTTATTTCATTAAAAACTAAGTCGATTCCTTGTCTTTTGGCTAGCTTTTCTTCATTAGTAATAAAGTGTATATACGAATTATCTCCAAAGGATTCGGTATCGCTTAAGGGAATTTTAAAGACTGTTCCAGGTTTTGTTTCACCAACCACGCTAATAACTAACTGCTCTGTTGGTCCGTAAATAGTAGCTCGACCGCCAATAAAACCGGTCCCATAGTATAAAGCATCTTCAGCATCTTTAGTATCTAAGACTAATATTTTTGAGGTGTTTAAATTTAAATCTAAACTCCACTTTGAAAAATTGACATGATTTAAAGCACCATTTAGCTGCCCTTTGGTTTTATATCTGGTATCTGTTATCTGCAATTTATTAAATATAAAGCTTTGGTTTTTTAAGGTCACTTCGGAATTATTAGCAAATTGGTAATCTACATTTAGGTATGGCACGTTAAACCCTGCTTCATTTAAGATTAAATCTCCATTAATATCTGGTCGCTTCAGGTTTCCAACTACGTTAACTTTACCGCTGGCAAGTCCTCGTATGTTTGATAAAATATCGTGTAAAAAAGGATTTATGGGTTGTAAATTAAAATCTTTAAATTCAACATTAACATTTATACTCGATTCTTTTCCATTAACATTTAAATCTCCTATGGCTCTAAACGATTTTGTGAATTCGTTTTTTATAGAAATATCGACATTGTAATTAGTTAAATTTTGGTTTCCTTTTATATTGGCATCAAAAGATCCTAGCATGTAATTATTTACCTCGAAGTTGTCTATTACAATCGATGAATTGGGCAAATAACTACCGTTTTGTTGTAAAATATCTAATTTGCCGTTTACATTACCAGCAAGTTTTAAGCTATCGATTTCGGGGATTATTTTCGCGAGATCAACATTTTTAAAATTAAGACGTAAATCTTTTTGTGTAGAATCTTTTAAAAAACCTGAAAATCTAATTTCTTCATTTTTATGATTGATTAATAATTTATCAAAATTGAAATTTGTTAACTTCTTATTGAATGACACTTTATTATTTCGATCACTTTTTTCATTAATAAACCAGGTGTTATTTTTTAAAGTAACATCTGATTTTTTAAATCCAATCACAGATTCTTTCTCCTTATTTATGGTATGATAAAAACTTAAGTTAAAAATATCATCATTATTTTTACCACCATTAAATTCCGAACGCATAAAAAGCGTATCATTAACAGTTACATTTATTAAACTAAACTTAGAAACATTATAATACTTTGTTGTTAAACTATCTAATTCAATATAAGTATTAAAAAGCGGGTTACTATTATCTACCTGAAGTTCTATGTTATTTGCAAAATAATCTAACAATTTAATTTTTGGAGATTTAAATGTAAGCTTAAATTGTTTTTCATTACTTTCTACACGCCCTCGAATAAATGTGTTTTTAGCCAATTCAATTTCCGGATAAAAGACTTCAATAATTTTATTATAAATTTTAAAATTAAAATCAATACTCTGGTTAGTTTTTACTTTATGAGGAATATAATTTGTATAAATATATCCTATGGAGTTTTCAAATAATTTTTTTAAATCTTTAAATACAAACCGCCCTTTAAGTTCGCCTTCTATTATATCTGGCGAGTTTATTTCAATATAACGTAAGTCGTCTTCAAATCTGGATGAAATATCGAATTTATCAAAATAATATGTGTCATTTTGGTTTCTGTAAGCCGTATTATTAAACGATATTTTTCCGAAAGCATCATCATAATTACTACTGTTCATATTCATTTTTATGTTGGTGCTCAACATAGAAATTGAATCCTTTTTAACAAAATTTAAAGCATATAAATTGGCATAATCTACATTTGCTTCAAAATCGTATTTATTCATTTTACCCGAAAAATCTATAAGCCCCAAAAAGTTTAATCTTAAATTTTTATCGTTTGCCACAAGATTTCCATCAAAAATCTTATTTCTAACATTTCCAACAACTTTTATTCCTGAGTAATTATATTTATTGAACTCAATTTCGTGAACATCCCCTTTCACTTGGGTGTTTAAATTTTTAGCTGTAAAACCAAAACCTTTTACGTCAAAATTTAATGACGCATGGCCAACAATGGAATCGTTAAGAAACGTTCCAAAATCAAAATTTTCAAAAACTACCGTTCCGTTATATGACGCATTATCAATATCGTTAATTTTTGATATTTGTAATTTAGAATCTACATAGCCTAATTCGGTGTCTATTTGAATATTCGCATCTACCATAGAAGCTGTTACTTGAGAATTCCCAGTAATAGTAAATCTACCTAGTTTTTCGAAAACAGATGGAATATTAGCCCCTAGGACATTAGGTAATAAGGTTTTTAATTCACCATAAGTAGAAGATAAATTTCTGAAATATCCATTCATATAAAAATTTCCTTCTGCCTTGTTAAACAAATTTTTAAATAGGATATCACCTTCTATTTTAGTGTTTTCATTAGTATATAATTTTAAATTCGTGGTTTGTAAATTATTTAAAGTACCACTTAAATCAACACTAAGTTTTGCCGTTTGGTTTTCGCCAAATTCATTATAAAATGTATTTAGTTCATCTAAGAAAATACTGGAATCTCTAAATCTCGCTGTCACTAAAACTTTATCGGTAAAATATTGTAAATCTTCTCGTTTATAAGAAAATTTCAAATCACCTTTTAATATAGATTTTGGTGTTTTTACATCTATGTTTGCAAAAGTCAAACTTGTGAGCGTGTATGCGAAATCAGTCATCATATTTTTCACGACAAACCCCCTGCTATCTTTAAATGCCAATGTATTTATTCTGGCGCTTACATTGCTGCCATTAATTAAAAAATTAGAAGCATTGATATTTAATTTTGTGAATTCTAGAATTTTAGTAGTTTCCCTATTTTCATCTAATAGTCTAAATGTACTTTTATAAATAGACACATCGCTAGACGATAACAAAAAAGTGCTTTTAGTTTTTCTTGGATTATCATCTTCAAACTTATTGACAAAAACATCTAAATTAGTCTCGCTATATCCTTTATAAGTTTTTATATTAAAAATTAAGTTCTCAATATCTATATCACCAAACGTTAATTTACCATTAATAAGATTATTAATACTAATAATGGAAGTGTTTAACTCTGAAATACTTATTAGTGTATCTTTTCTGTAATCTTGGATGTATATCTTTTTAAGCTCTACATCGCCATTAAACTGTAAGCTAACTCTAGCTATATTTATATTTGTTTTAAATTCATTATTAATACGGTTTGTAGCATACTTACCAAGACTGGTTTGTACAAAAGGAATAGCTAGCACCAACACAAGAATGATGAAAAGAAGCAGTAAAATTCCTGCTAGTTTATATGCTATTTTGAAAACTTTTTTGATACTCCTTAAAGATATTAATTTATTAAAAACAATCTACATTTGCATGATAAAAGTATAATACTAACTTTTGTTAAAGGTAAACTACATAAACGATTTTTTCATTTTTGTTAAAAAAATAAATGAGTAGTTTTGTAATTACGAATTAAAGCCGGTGTAAGACTTTCATTCTAAATCAAAATTAACAATTATTGTGCCTAATATTAAATAATGTCATCACAAAATATATATATTCTTGGAATTGAGTCGTCTTGCGATGATACAGCGGCTTCAGTTATTCACAATGGACGTATTTTAAGCAATATAGTTGCTAACCAAAAAATACACGAAGCTTATGGCGGTGTTGTGCCAGAATTAGCCTCCAGAGCGCATCAACAAAACATTGTTCCTGTAGTGCATCACGCGCTTCAAAAAGCAAATATAACAAAAGACCAATTGCATGCTATTGCATTTACTAGAGGTCCTGGATTAATGGGTTCTTTACTCGTTGGAACTTCGTTTGCAAAATCATTAGCTTACGGATTAAATATTCCTCTTATTGATGTGAACCATATGCAAGGTCATATTTTAGCTCATTTTATAGATGAAGAAGGTTTTAACAAACCGCCTTTTCCTTTTTTAGCAATGACTATTTCTGGCGGACACACACAAATTGTTAGAGTTGATAGCTATTTCAACATGACCGTTATTGGCGAAACTATTGACGATGCCGTTGGTGAAGCTTTCGATAAAAGCGGAAAAATTCTCGGACTGGGTTATCCTGCGGGACCAGAAATTGACAAACGTGCCAAATTAGGTAATCCAAAAGCTTTTAAATTTACTAAACCAAAAGTTGATGGACTCAATTTTAGTTTTTCGGGATTAAAAACGGCTATTCTATATTTTATTCAAAATCAGGTTAAAGCAAATCCTGATTTTATTGAAGAAAACCTTAATGATATTTGTGCTTCCATTCAATATACTATTATTGAAATACTAATTGACAAATTGAAGCTTGCCGTAAAACAAACTGGCATAAAACACATTGCTATTGGCGGTGGTGTTTCTGCAAATTCTGGCATTAGACAAGTATTAAAAGATGGCGAACAAAAATTTGGATGGACCACTTATGTTCCTAAATTTGAATTTACTACCGATAATGCTGCTATGATTGCTATTGTTGGTTATTTAAAATATTTAGAAGGCGATTTTTCGGAACAAAATGTAGCAGCATCAGCTAGGTTGAAGATTTAGGTATTAGTTGAGCTAAACAAATATTTATGAATTAGCGACGCATTCATTTTTACCTTTGAAGAATAAGTTTAAATTTGAAACTAATTTAAACCCCAATTTATGATAAAATTATTACCTCTCTCAATTTTGCTATTCATTTCAATTTCTATTACAGCTCAAAATAATATCGAGAATGACCTTTTAACAGTCGAAAATACAGATCAGGTTAAATTATTTCTTGAATCAAGTTCGAATAAAGATGGCAAAATAATAGTTTTTAATGAAGAAAAACATAAAACCATACTTGCTGGCGAGCTGTTTCAATTATTTAAAGGTGCTATGAAAACGGTTGTAAACGATTATGAAAAAATATATTACAAGGTTATTGAAAAAAATGAAGCGCCTTGTTACCGAGTAAGTTATATTTATTTAGATGCAACAAAACTTTCAATAAAAGATATTAATTTGTTGCGCGTTGATATTATAAAAAAACACAAGGACGGAGTCCCTTTTGATTTTCTAGCACGACAGTTTTCTATGGATGAAAGCGCAAAAAAAGGTGGAGATTCTGGTTGGTTTAAAGAAGGAGATAATCTTTTCGATTTTGAAAAAAGCGTTGCAAGAGGAAACCATCAATTAGAAGATGTTTTTGTTGTAGATTCTCCTCAAACCAATAGTTATTACGTAGTATTACAATCACACGAACCTAAAAATATTTCAGAAATTAAAGTTTTGAAAATTGTAGAGCCCATAAATTAATGCAACTTTTTTTTAATCCAGATATAAACGAAAAAACAACACAGTTTTCTTTTGAAAAAGAGGAAAGCAAACATATTGTAAAAGTTTTACGAAAAAATACAGGCGACACATTACACATTACCAATGGCTTAGGCTGGTTATTTACTGCCGAAATTACATTTCCAAATATTAATAAATGCATAGCTAATATCGTTTCTAAAACATTACAGCCAAAACGGGATTACAATTTGCACATAGCTGTAGCGCCAACTAAAATGAACGATAGGTACGAATGGTTTTTAGAAAAAGCTACAGAAATTGGTATTAACAGTATAACGCCTGTTATATGTGACCATAGCGAACGAAAAATAATTAAGCCCGAACGTTTCGAGAAAATTTTACAATCGGCTATGAAACAATCGTTGAGTTGTTATATGCCAAAACTCAATGAAGCCATTAGTCTAAAAGACTTTATTAATCAGGATTTTAAAGGCGATTTATTTATTGCGCACTGCGAAGAAACAGATAGAAAGTCGTTAAAAAAGCAACTTAAACCAAAACAGAATATTACAATTTTAATTGGACCCGAAGGTGATTTTAGTTCGAAAGAAATTGAATTAGCAATAAAAAACAAGTTTATTCCTGTAACTTTGGGTGAAACCAGATTACGTACAGAAACTGCCGCTATTGTAGCTTGTCATTCGGTTGCATTTATAAATGAATAGCATGAAAAAAGTAATTATACTTTTAATTTTTAACTTTCTACATTTAACTTTATCTGCCCAAGAAATTGCATTAGTTAAATATAAAGGAGGTGGTGATTGGTATGCAAACCCTACTTCACTAAGCAACTTAATTACATATTGTAACAATAACATAAACACAAAGATAAAGACAAAACCACAAGAAGTTGAAGTTGGCAGCCTCGATATTTTTCAATTCCCTTTTGTACATTTGACTGGACACGGAAATGTGTTTTTTAGCGAAATAGAAGCTGAAAATCTAAGAAACTATTTAATTTCTGGTGGCTTTTTACATATAGATGACAACTACGGAATGCAACCTTACATAACTAAAGAACTTAAAAAAGTATTTCCTGATAAAGAATTAGTTGAACTGCCATCGAATCATGAGATTTTTAATAATTCTTTTAAGTTCCCTAACGGATTACCAAAAATTCATGAACATGAAGGGAAACGTCCTCAAGCTTTTAGTATTTTTTATGAAGATAGATTAGTCTTGTTATTTACTTACGAAAGTGATTTAGGCGATGGTTGGGAAGACCCAGAAGTACATAACGATCCAGCTGATGTTAGAGAAAAAGCACTGAAAATGGGCGCGAATATTGTTAAATATGCTTTTGAACATTAAATCTTTAGAGTTTTCGGAGCACCTAAACAAATAAACGCATTAACAAATCAACACATTTGCAGCTAACACATTACAATACCAACTTTTCAAAAAGACAATTTCCTATCACATTAGTGTGCGACAATGTTACTAATGCGCCAAATTTAGGTAGCCTATTCAGAATTGCGGATGCTTTTGGTATTGAAAAATTGATTCTTTGCGGCGATAATATTTCGATAGGCAGAAAAATCGCTAAAACTTCAAGAGCCACAGAAAAGGTTTTGCAATATGATATTTGTGAATCTGTTTTAAAAGTAGTTGATGATTTAAAATCTAAAAATTATCAGATTATTTCGTTAGAAATTACAGATAGCAGCGAACCCATTCATAGCTTCAAATTTTCAAACAAAAAACCAATCGCAATAATAATTGGCGATGAAAATTTTGGGGTTTCAGAAGCTGTTCTTAAAAATTCTGATGCTATAATCCATATAGATATGTATGGCAATAATAGTAGTATGAATGTGGTGCAAGCCACAAATATTGCTTTATACGAAATCACTAAGCAACTTTTGTAAACTGTTTTATATCTTTACTAAATGAACTCCAAAATTATTACAAATGGTATTTTAAGAGCTATCGCCATAGTAGCAAGTATTGCTTTATTATTGTTTTTCTTATACAAAATTCAATCTGTGATTGCGTACATCGCCATTGCAGCTGTTATATCGCTTATTGGTAGACCTATTGTATTGTTTTTGCAGCACCGTTTAAAATTTAAAAATACCATCGCAGTTATTATTTCAATGACCATACTTTTAGGTTTGTTTTTAGGCTTAGTCTGGTTGTTTATACCATTAATAGTAAAACAAGGACAAAATTTATCGCTATTAAATATTGAAGAGTTACAAGGAAATATTGAAGATTTATATATTGAAATTGTTAGTTATTTTAACTTACATCAAATTGATATAGAAGCATCAATAAAACAATCGAACTTACTTTCTAAAATAGATTATTCATTAATTCCTAACCTGTTTAACTCAATCATCAGCGGACTAGGTAGTTTTAGTATCGCTTTTTTTTCGGTACTTTTTATTTCATTTTTCTTTTTAAAAGACAGTCGGTTGTTTGAGAATGGTTTATTAACATTTATTCCCGATAGCAAAGAATCTGGTTGGAAAAATTCTTCAACTAAAATTAAAGATTTATTATCCAGATACTTCGTCGGGCTTATTTTTCAAATTCTGATTCTTTTCATAATTTATACCATAGGTTTATTAATTATAGGTGCAGATAACGCGATAGTTATTGCGTTTTTATGTGCATTACTAAACCTTGTCCCTTACGTTGGTCCACTAGTAGGTGCATTTTTAATGCTTTCACTAACCATGACAAGTAATTTAGGCGCATCATTTAGCGACGTAATTTTACCACAAGCCTTATGGGTGTTTTTGGTGTTTATTATTGGGCAATTAATCGATAATTTATTAAGCCAGCCTATAATATTCTCAAAAAGCGTAAAATCGCATCCTCTGGAAATATTTTTAGTCATTTTAATTACAGGTTTATTATTTGGTGTCATTGGATTAATAATAGCAATACCGGCTTACACTGCTATTAAAGTTATTTTGAAAGAGTTTTTATCTGAAAATAAAATCGTAAAAAAACTCACCAAAAACTTATAATAAACTTTTGAAAGATTCAATATTAAATACTGAAATCCAGGAATTTATAAGCTCTAATTTAAATTCTGATATTAATTCTTTATTGTTAAAAGGAACCAACTTCCCTACTCTTGAAACTAAAGATATCATTGAACAAATTGAAGCTAAAAAGCGTTCTGAAAAAAAGTTACCAACTTGGTTTAATGCAAAAAATATTTATTATCCGAACAAGTTGAATATTGAGCAAACATCTTCAGAGATAACAGCACAATACAAATCGGGTTTAATTTCAGGCGATTCCATTATCGATTTAACAGGAGGGTTTGGCGTTGATTGCTATTACTTTTCTAAGGTATTTAAAACTGTTTTTCATTGTGAAATAAATAAATCCCTTTCTGAAATTATAAATCATAATTACAAACAACTCAATATCAATAATATTATTAGCAAAAAGATTGACGGTATTGAATTTTTAAAAACTGCTATAAAAATATTTGATTGGATATATATCGATCCTTCCAGAAGACATGATAGCAAGGGCAAAGTCTTTTTTTTAAACGACTGTTTACCAAATGTTCCAGAACATTTAGATTTACTTTTTGAGCATACAAAAAACATCATGATTAAAACATCACCACTACTCGATTTATCGGTGGGCATAAGTGAATTAAAGTATGTAAAAACCATTCATATCGTTTCAGTAAATAATGAGGTTAAAGAATTGTTATGGATTTTAGAGCATGGTTTTGATAGCGACATTTCTATTAAAACCGCCAATATTAAAAAAGAAAATGTGGAATATTTCAACTTTTCAATGGAACGCGAAAAATCATTGGAATCTAAATACTCTCGACCTCTCACCTATTTATATGAACCAAATGGTGCTATTTTGAAAGCAGGTGCATTTGATGCAATATCAAATCAATTGCATGTTTATAAACTTCATAAACATTCACATTTATATACAAATGAGGCTATAATAGATTTCCCCGGAAGGTGTTTTAAAATTGAAAATATAATACCCTATAGCAAAAAAGAGTTGAAAAATCTAGCCATTAGTAAAGCCAATATAACTACACGAAATTTTCCTGAAACTGTTGAAAAGTTGCGTGAAAAATTTAAAATTAAAGATGGCGGAGATAACTATTTGTTTTTTACTACCGATTTAAATAGTGATAAAATTGTTATTATTTCTTCAAAATTAAATTAAAGTAGAAAATATAAAAACATTTTATAACATTTAAATTGCGTTTTTACTTTATTAGATATCAACCACTTAAAACATTATCAAATAATATATTTCTTCTAAATTTCTTTTTTTTAATAAAAATTTAATATACATTTGGATCATCTCCCCCTATTTTCTTTTTAATAGCAAAAAACCATTTGGTATTTAAGGCATAGTTCTTTTTATACTGAAAGCTAGAATTATTAATTAGTAATTCACATTACTTGTTTAATAATTCCAAATTAAATTTATCCTAATATTCCCTCGTTATGAAAAAAAATAATGTGTTTGAATCCCCATTCCTCATATTTAATCTACTGTTGTTTTTTCTTATATCTCCACAGCTTTTTGCTCAAAAGAATAAAGATATTGAGCCTGTATTGTATTGTGTTAAAGACTTAAGTAACGGGCTTTATCAAGCAACTTTCAGTTATAATAATCCAACAAACAAGGAGGTTGTTATAGATGAATCTGGAAGTATAATAAAATCAAATAACGGTAAAAAGCTATCTAAAGGTTTAAATAAATTTAAACCAGGAACAGTTGACAAAGTCTTTACTAAAGAATTTAGCGCAAATGATTATGTTGAATGGACTATCATTAGTAACGGAAATACGCATACTGTTTATGCAAATGCAAATTCTGCAAAAAAATGTACGGCAAATGATGGTTTTATTTTTCCCGTTATCGGGGATAATGGAAAGTCTATTGAATTAATTGGTCAGGAATTATCTTCATTATGTAATAATGTGGCTGGAACTAAACCTTCAGAACTAATTTTTCAAATGTCTGGAGGAAAAGTGCTTATTGAGATTGTACCAAAAGAATTGCAAATGCCTAATGTACTTACATTATTGCAAGGAGCGCCTTTTAATATTCAGCCTGCTGACTTTTTATTTCCTATTTCTCAGTATACTAATCTTGCAGCAATAGATGTCTATTTTAATACTCAAGATCTTTGTAAATTAAATAGCTACGGAAACATAATAAATTTTGCTAGACCTGTTTATCCCGCTTATAACAACACAGGAGGTGTAAGTACACAAGGGGATAATGCGCAAAAATCGGACTTAGTACGCGAATCATTTCGAATTATTAAAAGTGATGGTAATATTATCCCTGTTGATGGAACTGGGATAAAAGTAGGTGTTTTATCAGATAGTTATGATATGGTACTTGGTGTTCCTGGTATTGCTGCACTTGATATTGCCAATGGCGAATTGCCCGCGTCAGTAGAAGTTTTAAAAGATAATTTATATAAATCATCAGATGAAGGCAGAGCCATGATGCAAATTATTCATGATGTTGCTCCCGGAGCAGCATTGGCTTTTCATACAGCAACAGCTTCGCCCAGACAATTTGAAATAGGGTTTAACGCTTTAAAAAATGCCGGTTGTGATATTATTGTCGATGATATCACATTTATTACAGATCCTTTTTTTGGATTAGGTCGTATTTCTGATTCCATTCAATCTTTTGCGAGTCAGCCAGGTAAATTTCATTACACATCGGCTGGTAACATAGCTAACAAGAGTTATCAAGCACTTTTTAATACATCTCAAAGCACACCGATTACAAATTTTAATTTACTACCAACAGGAAGCGTTACAAGAGCACATGTTTTTGGAACTAATCCAGATGGTACACAGGATTATTTACAAAAAATAAGTGTTGTTCCGGGCACCTATTTAATCGTGCTACAGTGGAAAGAAAATGCGGCTTCTCAAAGGAACCAAGTTGGTGCTACCAATGACTTAGATATTTATATAGTTGATGATTCAGGTAGATTGCTAGTAGGGAATAATCGTGTAAATGTAAATGGCGACCCTACCGAAATAATTGTTTTTAAATCTACTGGTACAGGTAACGCTAATATTATGATTACTAATGCAAATGGGGCGACTAATGTTCCTTTTAGATATATTGCTTTCAGAACAAACGCTGAAGACAATACACCTGATGGTCTTAAATTTCCAGAATATTTTGGCACAGGAGCTCCGACAGTTAGTGGCCATGCCATGACTCCAGAATCTCTTACCATTGGTGCAGTAGATTATCGTAATGCTTTAAATCCCATTGCAGAAGCTTTTTCAAGTTATGGTGGATTATTAAAAGATGGAACAAATCTTCAAATTGATATGTATGCTCCAGACGGCGGTAATACGGCATCAACATCCATTGGTCAGTTAGCTACATGCGATACTTGTGATAAAGATGATAAACTTAATTTTTATGGTACTTCTGCTTCTGCACCCCATGCAGCTGCAGCAATGGCTTTGCTAAAATCTGCTTTGCCATATTGGTATCCAGATGGATTAGGAGCCACTACCTTTACTTCTAATGAAACACTTGCAACATTTAAGAACACGTCTATCAGTTTTCCTGCTCGAGATAAATCAAATGGGCAATTTTTAAATACATTAAATGCGTTTAAGAGTATCGCAGCTCAAACAGCTAAAATAACTTCATTAACCATTTTAAATGGAACCGCAAGTGTTGAGCCAATTACAATATCAATTATTGGCGAATTTTTTCCTTCTAAAAGTTCTGTACCTTATCCGGCAAAAGTTTATTTTGAAGGTAAGGAACTTACAAATATTCAGGTTGTTTCTGATACTGAAATCATTGCGACCGTTCCTGAGTTTGTGGGAAATCCAGAGGTGACTATATATACAGAACCAAAACCAGGGACTCAAGGTAATGGTGGTTTTTCTAATCCGATTAAAATTTTACCAAATGGAAAGTATGCTATTAATATAATTCCCAATAATGCTGTGTTTGAATACGGACAAGATATTAGCTTGTCTTATTTTGTTCAAGGTTTACCAGAAGAAGAGATAGATTCATCACTTCCATATTCAGAAATTATGGCATCTTTAGGATTTCCAGAAGTAAAATTAAGTTCTGGTGCAGATGCAAAACTTGATGAAGGTGGTTATCCTATTGTTTTTGATTATGTCATCACTCCTTCATTTGCTGAACCCTTATCTGAAGAATTATTAAATAAATATCAAGTTAACTTTATATCTGGCTATGTAGACTCCGATTCTGAAATTGGTAAAATAGGCTATTTAACAATTACTAAAAAAGATTTAACAATAACACCTACTGATGTTACTTATACTTATGGAGACCCTATAGATGCTGCATTTAATTATGGTTTTGATACTACTGGAATATCCAATGAAGAGATTTTTAGATTATTGATTGATCAAACCCACACAAGCGATTTTAAAGATGGAATTCCTAATAAGTTTCAGGCGCTTGTAAGTAAATTTCAGGCCTTGGTAAGTAATTATGATATGAGCTTTTTAAATGGTGGTAGTTGGAGTGCCTCAGAACGAACTATTCAAAATAAATTCCAAGCCCTTGTAAGTGGTATGAGCATTGTTAATTTAGATAATGAAAATTTCACAAATTATATATCTGCTCGGGCAAATTTTGATGATGCAACAACCAATAAATTTCAAGCACTTGTGAGCAAATTTCAAGCACTTGTAAGCGCCGAAGATTTATTTGCTGGCGACGTTGAAATTGGAACTCCAAGTAAGTTTCAAGCATTAGTAAGTAAGTTTCAGGCATTAGTAAGTGCTGAAGACCCAGAAAGGCCCTTTAAAGAATATGCAGAAGTGTTTACTATTGTTGACGCTGAAGATGCTCAACCAGAAGATGGTTCAGACAATGAACGCGCTATTTCAGAAATATATGCATTAAACATGTTAACGGGTATTGATGTTACAAATTCTGAAGAAGATAAACACTATGTGTATCCCGGCGCTTTCTTAAATGCAATGTCTGCAAACTTTAACATCACTTACGGCGCTGGTCGTATGATTATCAATCCAAAGGATTTAAATGTTAAAACAGAAAATCTTATAGTGTCTTATGGTGAAAATATTACTGAATCTATGCTATTGGCTTTAACAACTTTTGATGGATGGGCATTTGAAGGTGAGTTTGAAGAGTCCATTGAAACTGTTTTTCCTGATGGTGTACCATTCTATTTTGTTAAAAACAATGTGGAATATGAACTATCTGAACTTAAAGAACTTGGTAATTATGAGATTAAAATTAGAAATCCTAAAAACTACTTAATCAATAGTTTGAATGATGATACTTATGGTACATTAAGCATTAAAGTAGCAACTTTAACGTTTAATCCTGACCCTGTATCAATTAAATATGGAGAAACTCCGGTAATAGTTCCCAATTTTGGAACTTTTGCCTATCCAGATGTTGAAAATGAAGCTGTTTTAAAAGACATTAATGGAAAGATTCCTTACTATTTCATGAAAGCTGGAGATAGTGAAAAATATACTATTAATGGTACTTTAAAAATGGGTGTTGGTATATATGATATATTTATTGTTGATGTTGATACTGATAATTATATTATTGAGCATAACTCTAACAGAGGTAAATTAACAATTTCTGAGGCTCAATTAACTGTTAGAACAGAGAGTCTGGAGCTTGAGTATGGCAATAATATTGCTAATGCAATTAGTACTGAAATTTCAGGATTTGCTTATGACGATTCTACAACATCAATTTTTGGTAGTGTTATCCCATATTTATTTATTGATGAGAACGATATCGCCGTGAATATTGATGCTGTTAAGCCCATAGGAGTTTATGCTATTCAGGTTATAGCTCCAGAAAACTATGAGATAGTTTATGCTGATGACCATGGTACTTTAACTATAAATCCTAAGGAACTTTATCCTGAAACTCATTATTATGAGACTCCTTATGGCACTTTTAATGTGAATAATTTAGTGACTGACTTTGGAGGTTTTGCGTATAATGAATCCGTATTAGAAGCTTTCTCAGGAGGTATTAAATATTCTTTTGAAAAGAATGGAGAATATTATGAAGCAGATGATAAATTAGTTGTGGGTGATTACAATATAATGATAGAAGGAACTATAAATTATGAAATCAGTAGTTATGGATCCAATCACGGAATATTAAGAATTTTACCCGCAGAATTAAGAGTTACTATATCGCCTTCTGATATTATTGTTGGTCAAGGTGACAGTGTTAATTTTTTATTTGCATTTGGAACATTTGCTTATAGTGACAATAGAACCTCTGTTTTTCCAGATGGCATTCCTTATTACTTTATTGATGAGAGTGGAAATGCGTACTACAATACAACTATTCCTGGCGCATATTATATTAAAATAACTGATCCTGAAAATTATACAATTGTATCAAATGAAACCCATTTGTTTGTTAATCCTTCTGATATTAATGCTAAAAAAGTGCGAATTTATGCTGATTGCGTTAGTTATAATCCTAATGCTATAGGTAATTTTAAATATACGGTTGTTTTTAGGTACGAGAATGACAATGCTTACCCTGTTTATGTAAATGAAGGTGTAGAGAATAAACTAACAGGGACTGCTTTTAGTGGAAAATTACCAACTGTTTTTATGCCTGGTGATGGAACCTTTGAAATTAAATTTGACGGAAACCAATTAGTTTGGAGCTTAATAACATTTGATAGCACTCATAAAAGTTCTGTTTCTTCTTCTGTAACAAGCGAAAGCGGAAAATGTGAGGCAAAACTTGATGGAGCTTATTCAATTTATCCTAATCCGGTAACAACCATGTTATACATTAAACAAAATGTGGTTGAAAATAATGTATCCGTTTTGGTTTTAAACATGTATGGTTTTGTGGTTATTAACGCGGGCGCCTTTACGCAGCCGTTTTCAACAAAGCAAATAACTATGTCAGGTTTATCTACCGGTATATATATAGTCAGAATTACTAGTGATTCGAATGTAAGAACTTATAATATTTTAAAAGAATAAATAGCTTTTATGAATTTACTCAGAAATTTATCTTTTGTTTTTCTTTCTGGTTTTTTACTATTATCAAATTTTGTTTATACTCAGAATAACACAATTGATAGTTTAAAAAGACTGACAGAAACAGGCATTAAAGATACTATAATGGTGAATACATTGAATGCCATTAGCTATGAGGTTCTAAACAACGAAGATCTTTCGCAATCTTTAGTATATTCAAGAAAAGCGTATGTTTTAGCTACTAAATTAAATTATCAAAAAGGGATAGCATACTCGTTAAAAAACATTGGTCTCGCACAATATTATCAAGGAAATTTTCTTGAGGTCCTTAACTCATGGACACAATCTTTAAATGTATTTGAAACTATTCAAGATACGGTAGGAATTGCTAGTTTGGTTAATAATATAGGTGCTGTTTATTACAGTCAAGGCAGTAATGCTAAAGCTTTAGATTATTACTTAAAATCATTAAGTATTTCCGAAAAGAAAAAAGACAACTATAACTCAGCACAAACATTGCTTAATATTGGAGGTCTTTATGCCGAAATGAACAAATTTGATAAAGCTATAGAATATTATAATAAAATTAATCAGTATCGAGACATATTAAAAAACTCTCAAATAAATTATGGGTACTTGATGGGAATTGGCGAAATATATTTTAAAAAAGGGCTTTATGATGATGCCTTAACTTATTATCAACAAGCGTTATCAAGCAATCAAAATATAACTTTAAGAGCAGGTAATCTAATTAAATTAAGCAAGGTCCTTTTAAAGAAAAATAGTAGGCAAAAGTCTCTAGAATATCTTCTTGAAGCATACCAAATAGCGTTACTAAATAATCAACAGCTTTTGGTAGTTCAGGTGCTGGAAGGTCTAGGTGAGGTATATAAACAGGATGATTTTGAGAAGTCAATAAAAGCTTTTAAAAAAGCCGAAAAACTTGGAAAAGAAATTAAAGCCAATGACGAATTGATGGATATTTACCAAGGATTGTCCACTACTTATGCTCTAAACAAAGATTATAACAATGCTTATATCTATAAGGAATTATATATTTCCCAAAAAGATTCCTTATTTAATTTAAAAACTGATGACAAAATACGCGGACTTCAATTTGATTTTGATTTAGAGAAAAAAGAAGATAAAATTGGGCTTTTAGAAAAAGAATCACAAATACAACAACTTAAAGAAAAAAAGCAACAGTATTTTATGTATGCCTCAACATTGGTCATATTTTTAATAATTCTATTAGCTATTGGTTTGTATAGACGCTATAGTTTTATCAGGCACACAAATCAAATAATTGAAGAAGAAAAAAATCGATCAGATAAATTATTACATAATATTTTGCCTGAAGAAACGGCAATGGAGTTAAAGCAAAACGGTAAAGTACAGGCCAAAAAATTTGATTCGGTCACAGTATTGTTTACAGATTTTAAAGGATTTACACATTTTGCAAAAGATTTAACTCCAGAAGAACTGGTAAGTAGTGTAGATTTCTATTTTTCCAAGTTTGATGAGATTATGGAAAAATATGGCATGGAAAAAATTAAAACGATTGGTGATGCCTATATGGCTGCAGGTGGTTTGCCATTTGAAACAAATGACCATCCTTTTAAAATGATTTTAGCTGCGTTTGAAATAGCTGAATTTATTGAAGAAACAAAACAAAACAACGACCTAACAAGCTTTGATATTAGAATAGGAATCAACACAGGTGCAATTGTAGCAGGTGTAGTTGGTATTCATAAATTCGCTTATGATATTTGGGGAGATACAGTGAACGTAGCTTCCAGAATGGAAACGTTATCATACCCTGGAAGGATTAATATTTCTGAAAATACGTATGAATTGGTTAAGGATGTATTTACATGTAAATATAGAGGAGAAATTGAAGTAAAAAACAGAGGTATGATGAAAATGTATTTTGTTAATGGAATAAAAAGTCAATCTCTTTTGGATAAACTTATTATGCAAAAATCATTGGTATAATACGTTTTAATTCATTTTTTAATATACTAATTCAAATAAAAAAACAATGAAACATGTTCAAGATCCAAATAACTATTGGGAGCAGTTAGAAAGGTTAGAAAAACTAATTCGAGCTTCAGAATTAAAGGCCGGTATAATCTTTTCGTTCCATAGTCTTGTTTTAGGTGTTTTCTTTAATAAATTTGAACACCTTAAAGTTATGCTTCAAAACAGTATTGTCTCAATTACACTTACTTTTTTGTGGTTGATATGTGTAATAATTTCCATTTACTATTGCTTTAAATGCTTTAAACCTCAAATAGAGCTGAAATATGATAAAAATGTATTCTTTTTTGGCGATGCTGTAAATGCATTTGGTTCTGCTGATGAATACACAAAAAAATTGATGGAAGTATGTGCTTCTGAAAAAGAATTGTTTAAACATCTTGGAGAGCAAATACATGTTGAAAGTAAAATTATTGCAGGGAAATTTAAATGCGTTCATAATTCTATGAAATTTTTTGGTTTGAGTGTCGTTTTTGTTGTTATGATTTTTGGTTTTTGGTTAATAAGCATTGAGTATCAATAAGATGAAAGGATATTTCAAACTTAGGAGAAAAGCCTTAGAAATTTTAAATTCCAATTTACCGTCTGACCTATATTATCATGACGTTCAACACACTTTAGACGTTTTAAACGTTGTTAATCAATACATTAGAAGAAACAAAATAGACACTACTAGTGCTTATTTACTTAAAATAGCTGGTTTGCTTCATGATATAGGGTTTACTGTTGTAAGATATAATCATGAAGTAAAAAGTGCTAAAATTGCAGAAGTACTTATGCTTGAATTTGGATTCACAACAGAATCCATTAAAATTGTTCAAAGTTTAATTATAGCGACTAAAATACCTCAAGCACCTAAAACTGAGTTAGAAGAAATTCTATGTGATTCAGATTTAGATTATTTAGGGAGAAAAGATTTTTATAATATAAGTAATAAATTATACAAGGAACTTCAAGCGTCATCAGTTGTCTCCAATAAGATTGAGTGGAACAAAATGCAAATTAAATTTTTGGAAAGTC
>Ga0208305_10000332_pt1 | contig 25476 bp, 28 predicted proteins | sample ColrivemetaGS741_FD_187605 | JGI IMG/M metagenome (GOLD analysis project Ga0208305, IMG submission 187605) | Estuarine microbial communities from the Columbia River estuary - Flood tide ETM metaG S.741 (SPAdes) (version 2) | ecosystem: Environmental > Aquatic > Marine > Intertidal zone >... | reverse complement strand
CTAATGATAAGAATTTAGTTTTCAGCTCATTAAGTTCTATTTCTTTTTTTAATGCGACTTGAGTCTTCAATTCTGCTTCAATTCGCTTTTTATTTTCAGCTTCCAGTCTTGTATTGACAGCTTTTAATTCATCAACTGCATTGATCAGTTCCCGAGTTCTTCTTAGAACTTTTTCTTCTAATTCCAAGTTTAAATCTAAAATTTGTTGATCTTGTCTTTTTCTGACAGAAACATCAATAACCAAAGCCATCACATAAGTTCTATCATTAAATTTAAAAGGATTAAGCCCTATTTCTAATGGAAAAACACTTGAATCTTTTCGCAACCCATTAAGGTCGCGTCCAACCCCCATTTTCCTGCTTATATTTTGGTGTAAAAAGCCTTCCACATGTTTGCCATGCCCTGCAAGATATTTTTTTGGTATCAGTGTATTAAGCTCTTTACCTATTAGTTCTTTACTCTCATAACCAAACATTTGCTCTACTGAAGCATTGGTTGCTACAATATTTTGAGACTCATCAACTACTATAACACCTTCAGAAACTGCTTCAAAAAGTAAATTAAAAACATGCTGATCCTTTTGAAACATTAATCGTTTGGTTTAAAATTTAAAAGTTTAAAAATACAAAAAAATATAAACTCACATAATACGATTATGGTTAACAAATGTTAAATATTAATAGAGTTTTAGAATACTCTTATTTAGACTATTAGATTACCAAATTTATTTGCTATAAGTCAAATGCTTCCTGTTTTATCTTAGCATTTAAGTTTAAAGTTAAATCTAAAACGATTATATTTATAGTTTAAACAGAATTAGTATGTCTGAAAAAATAGATAACAAAGAATCTTTACAAATACTTAGCAATAATTATATTGGTCACTTGGCCTATATATCAAATGACGCACCTTATATTTTACCTATAACTTATTATTATGACCCCAAAGAGAATACTATCCTTAGTTATTCAAGTGAAGGCCATAAAATTAATGCTATGCGATTAAATGGTGCCATTTCCATTCAAATAGAAGAAATTGAATCCATAAATAGCTGGAAATCTGTTCTCATAATTGGCGATTTTGAAGAACTTAAAGGAAGTGAAGCTAAAATGCATCTGCATAATTTTGCACAAAATGTAAAGAATATTATCTCCAAAAAAGAAGCAATTAACCCTGAGTCCATTAATTCTTTTACAAGTAAACTAGAATCTGATTCCATTCCTATAATCTATCGTATTAATATTCAGGAAATTATAGGCAGGAAAAAACTACCATAGTATTTTTTTTAACATAAACTCATACTAATATTAAAAAAGGGTTTAATTTCTCCTATAAATAAATACTCATTTTAAAAAAAAATTTATTTTTATTTTAAAATAAAATAATGACAAATGTCATATTTATCCACAATTCCACGCTATAAATTTGCATAAACATTAATAACAAGAACCATGTTAAAATACTTATTGATCAATTACAACGGTTGATAATTTTTAATGTGTTTTGCAAATATTTTAATTATGAAATCATTTTATCTACAATTTATTTTTTTTAGTTTTTCGGCGATGATGTTCTCTCAAGCTGGACACATTATGCAAGGTATTGGTGCTGTTAATATGTCTATGGGTGGTGCATCAACCGCACAGCCATTAGATATTTCTGGAGCCATGCAATGGAACCCTGCAACGCTTTCTGTTTTTGATAGCAAAATTTTAAAACTTGACGTTGGTTTATTTTCATCTTCACCAGAGTTATTTGGTTCTTTACCTGCAGGAATGTTAGGTCCGGGGGCACCAGGAGTTAGTGGTATAACAGAAGATGACAGAGGTACCTCTTTAATGCCTGCAATAGCAATGGTTTGGGGTAAAGAAGGAAGTAAACATACCTTTGGTGTTTCTGCCTTTGGAATTAGTGGTTTTGGGGTAACTTTCCCAGAAGAAGCTAATAACCCTTTAAGTCCTAACTTTAATCCTATGGAAAATTCGAATCCAATAAATTATCCTCAAATGGCAAGAGGTTTTGGACATATTGAATCTGACTATATGTTATTACAGGTTGGAGCTACTTGGGCTTATCAATTAACAGATAAATTTTCTGTTGGTGTGCAACCAACTATTAATTATGCTGCATTAGAGTTAGCACCAAACCCAACTGCAAGTCCAACAATGGCTGGATACCCAACAACTGACAAACCAAGTGCTATTGGCTTTGGTGCACAATTTGGGATGTTTTATGATACAGGTCATGGTTTAAAATTAGGAGCATCTTATAAAATGCCTCAAACATTCTCTAAATTCAAATTTACTAACACCTATTTAGATAACAGTACTTCTGAAAATGAATTTCAAATGGACTATCCAGGAATATTATCTCTTGGTCTAGGATATTCAGCCGGTGATATTGATTTTGCTTTTGACTTTAGAAGAGTAGATTATAAAAATACTGCAGGGTTTAAGAATTCAGGATGGACTCCAAGAGCTTCAGTTGCAGGATTTGGATGGAAAGACATTTCAATCTTATCTGCAGGTCTTCAGTATAAAGGAATTAATAAATTACCTTTGCGTATAGGATATACTTACAGCTCTAACCCAATTCCAGAAGAATTAACATTTTTCAATATTCCTGCTACAGCGGTTATTAAAAATGCTTACCAATTTGGTTTAAGTTATGTAGTGAATGATAGTTGGAAACTAGATGCTGTTTACCATTATGGAGACAGTAACGGATCAACAGAAGGTAAAATACTTTCTCCTGATATGATTTCTCAAAGCAATCCATTAGGAGCTATTCCTGGTTCAAAGGTGTCTTATAAAATGACAACTTCCATGATACAGTTTGGTTTAAGCTATACATTTAATAAATAATGTAACTGTTTAAGCATAAACTTATTTAAACTTTATTATATAATGAAAAAACCGGAGAATCATTCTCCGGTTTTTTTTATCAAAAAAAACATAAAAGTATTTATTTATATTTAAGGGTAAATCATTTGTAAAAGAAAAGCTATTGCTTTTCTATACTTGTTTACTATAATGCTGCGAAATGCAAAATTAAAACTAAAACAAAAATTATGACTTACATTTTACTGATTGGACCTTGGCAGATAATATTAATTTTAGTAGCCGTATTTATTGGAATTATTTCAACGATTATTGCTCTTATTGATATTTTAAAGAGCGAATTCACTGGAAATAATAAAATTGTTTGGTTATTAGTCGTACTATTTACCAACTTCTTTGGTACCATTTTATATTTCTTAGTTGGGAGGAAACAGAAAATAAAGATTACAAAGTAGAGCAACAAATTTAAAAAAATACGAAAAATTGGTAATGGGAACTGTGCGCAAAAACAATCTTTGAATAGCTCACACGAAATCTGAATTGAAAAACCTTGGGGTATTTTAAGCTGTTTTACAGAATTGAAAAATATTATGAATTACGAGAGAATAAAAAGCATTAAAAGGTTAATACATTATATAAAAAATTACTATTTAAAGCTTAACCAATGTGAGTTGCTTTGTTTTCGTGTATCTACTTTTCCTTCGAAAAAGCCTCACTATCATTATGCTTTAGCATATGTTCAAGACAAGAATTATTAATTGGCCGAACTGTTTATAATAAATTTAACTAACAACTAACAACCACCTTCAACCGGTTTTTTCTTTTTCTTTTGAACTGTAATTACCTTTTTAGGCGCAGGTTCTACTTTTTGCTCAGTAATCGTGACTTTAGAATTCTTTTGAGATTCATTAATAAATGCCTTAATATCTCCTGCAGGTTTTTCAATATTACTTTGATTAGTTACCAATTTATTCTGTAAATAATTAATCTCAGCAGCTAATAACTTTATGTTATCAAAGCCTAATTGGTAAAGCATCATAAAAGGAATATTAGCTTCTTGTGGGTCTTTGCCATATAAAACAATCGTTTTGTTTGACTCTTTAAATTCATTTAAAATTGATTGATTTTCTTCATTCAAAATACCTGCTGAAGAAATATTTAAGGCATTGACTAAATGTCCCTTATCATATTCATATTCACTTCTTACATCAATTAGTTCAACCTGTGGATTATCAATTTCATTTAATGAAATTAAATAATCTTTAGAGATTAAATTTTCTAATGTGTTTTTTGTATTATTCGCATATATATTTTTAGGTCTTTCAAACGTTAAAACCCCTATTAATATGGCTAATATGAATAATGTTGTTGCAATTGATATTCGCTTAACTTTTTCTAATTCTTTCATTGTTCTAAAATTTTAGCATTAGCATCCGCCTTCTACTGGCTTTTTCTTTTTCTTTTGAACAGTAATCACTTGTTTTGGAGCTGGTTTATTTACATTCAAATCCTCCGTCATAACCTGATCTGGATATTCAACTCCAAAATACATGCTTGATGCTTTTCTAGTTGAATATAATGCAAATGCTTCTTTAGGCATATCCTCATTAGGCATTTCAGGATTTATGATAGTGGTAAACCATTTATTTAAACCACCATTTAAAACACGTAAATTCTTAAATCCTAATCTCCTGCATAAAACCCAAGCTTGATCTGCATAAAAATTATCATTAGAAAAGAATACCACATCAAACTGACTTTGATTCAAATATGGCAATGACTCTTCATTCAACAATTTAGCCAACGGAATATTTATAGCATTCGGTAGCGAATACTTTTTAAAACTTTCTTTATCCCTTACATCTATCAAAATGAAAGAAGGTTCTTGATTAATTATTTTATTAGCTATTTGATCTGTTGAAATATATCTTTCAGGACTAATTGCATTACTCAATAAAACTTCAGACTTAATGCCTTCATGTTTTTGATATTTTGGAAGTAAAACCAATCCTCCAGCAAGAACAATGAAAATCATTGCTAAAATTTGATATCTGAAAGATGTAACTCTGGCTATCTTTTTCTTATCCATTATAATTCAATTTTATTAGTAAAACACTTTTTTAACTCTTTTTCTTACTATATCAGAAACTACAAAAGCGATAATAGCTATGATAGAAAAAATAAAAATAACCCAATACGGATTCCAACCGAAGGACTCAACCAAGGTTTTATTTCCAAAATAATAACCATCATAAAGGGGTTCGAAAAATGTAAAAAATTCAGAAAAAATAAATACACCAATTAAAATCCCTCCTATATAGACCCAAGCATCTAACTTACCAATGGCAACTGCACAAAGACTGGTTCCTGGACAAAAACCAGCTGCAACAAAGCCTAAACCCATTATTATACCTCCAATTAATGCACCCCATAAATAGGTTGGATGTACATATAGTTGACTTATATCTAAATAGCCAAGGTAATCCATATAATAAATACCAATAACCGATACTGCTGCCGCCGTAAAGAAAACTTTTAAAACGGCAAAATCATAGCCATAAAAAACACCAGCTAATTTTCGTGATGATGAAAACCCAGAAGCTTCTAAAACAAACCCAAAAACAATACCAATAATAATGGCAATGATACTGTCCCACTCAATAGGAATTATACCGTTAGGAATTAATGGTCCCATATTTTTATATTTTTAATTTAATATTTAATATTTAAATCCAATTTTTTCTAAAGAAATAAGCAAAGGCATAAGCAGATCCAAAAATTGAGAGCATAGTTAAAAATCCACCTGTTGATAAAACTGCCATACCACTAAGAGCTGCACCACTTGTACATCCTCTGGCAATTTGAGATCCTAATCCAAATAAAATACCACCTCCAAGCACAAAGACAATTCTACGCTTAATCGTTATTTTAGGAGAATGCTGTACCCGCCATTTTATTCTGTTGTTTAAACTACCAGAGATAAAGGCTCCTATCAAGACACCTAAGGCCTCAAAAACCAACCATGAGTTCATAGGGTTTTCGCCTTTTTTTATAAACTTACTATAATAAACATTACCCTCAGCATGTGTAGGCGCCACGGTATCAACCAAAGTAACAACACTGCTTTTTAATGCTCCAGTAGCCCCCAAACCGCGACCTGTAATATAAAAAGTGAATATGATTAAAATACCAAGTAAAAAGCCTCCGTAATATGGATTCCAATACACATGAAATTTTGTTTTTTTATTATTTTTCATAATTAATTAATTTAATACAGGTATCTGGTTAATTGACCTGCTTCTATCATAATAAATCTAAAGATTAACCCACCTATTATTACCATTATTGCGGGAACTATTACTGGTACTTTATAACCTAACAGTTCGATGAGTTCTAATATAGCCGGAATTAATAAGCCTAATAACACTACAAATCCAAAAAACATCAATGTAAACTCACCACCTACAAGTAATTCCATGGCTTCTAACTGCACTTGGGACCCTGCATAATACCCCATAATCATGTGAATAATTAGTGCAAGTTCTATGATGATTAACCCTAAATCTATTTTACCAAACATATGTCTTTCCTTAACACTTTTTGATAGCAAAATAATAGTTGCGGCCCCTGTAGAAAGTCCTGATGTTAAAAATAATGGTCCGAGAATAGCATTGTTCCATAAAGGTCTAGCATTAAAGGCTGAAAGTAAAATACCCGTATAAACACCTAATATGATTGATAAAGGGATTATTGCATATGCAATATATATTCTATTTGTAATGATAAAATTTTCTAGGGTATTTAAAAATTTTAGACGTTGAAAAAGATTTAATTTAGATTCAATATTTGAAAAAGATTCTCTATAAAAACTAAATGTCCATAAGAAAGACAAGGGCGTAACAATCATTAAAACCCATGCTCCCCAAGACATGGGAGATTCTATTCTAAATGTAGTATATAGCTGCCATGTATATAAAGGATGGGTTAAATCATATACTAATGCTAGTAATCCTAATGACAAAGCTATTGGAGGAATAATAGATGCTGTTTTAACAGCTGAAGGATATTCTTTATCCTTACCTAAAACATAAAATAAGGCCGCAAAAAATAATATTCCCGCTGCTAATCCTCCTAAAAATAAGTAGAGCGCTATTGGCCAATGCCAAATTTGTAATGAAGGATCAATATTAGGAATATGTCTTCCGCTTGTAAATAATTCTTCTTGCATGATATTAATACTTTTAAATTAAGTAAAAAATTTGTGGATTAGTTCCTGCTTCAGGTGCTAATGTTTTATACTTTCTATTTTTTAATAATTGTGAAACTTCACTATTTGGGTTGTCTAAATCTCCAAAATACATACATTTTGTAGGACATACTGATACACAAGCTGGCAGTTGTCCTTTTTCCAATCTATGATGACAGAAGGTGCATTTATCTACATAACCATCTGGATGTTGATAACGGGCATCATAAGGACATGATTCTATACATGCTCCGCAACCTATACATTCATTTGCTGTAACGAGTACTAGCCCTCCTTCAACAATATGACTAGCTCCAGTTGGACAACATCTTACACATGGTGCATTATCACAATGATTACATCTTTCTGATTTTAATTCAAGTTCTACGCTTGGATATGAGCCACTTACCGCCTCTGTAATCCAGTCTCTGCAATATCCATGTGGTACATTGTTCTCAGTTTGACAAGCCACAACACAATCGCTACATCCAACACATTTTAATGTGTCTATTACCATTGCATATCTCATATCTCTGAATTTTTATGTGGGTTTTCTGTTAAAATTGAAACAAAATTTCCTCTAAGTCCTGTTCCTCCCATGAGTGGATCAATTACTGTTTTTGAAATTAATTCGGTATCGCTAATGCCTTTACCAAAAGCTCTTGATAACTTTTTATTATTATGACCAAAACCATGATACATATAAACAGAATCCCATCTTATTCTTTCAGTTATTCTAACTTTAATAGAAAATGAAGACACAAAATCATCTTGATTTTTCAACCAAACTTCTTGATACTTTTTCAATCCTAAAATTCTAGCCACTTTTGGGTTTACCCAAAGGGTATTCTCACTTTTCAAGTCACTCAAATTAGGGTTGTTAATGGTTCTACTGAAGGTATGCATTGGAGAACGACCATAATTTAATCTGTAAAATCCTTGTGGTGGCTCAGGATGAGCTGTATAAACAGGCATCGGGTTAAAACCTTTGTTTGCTAATTGTTGTGAATAAAACTCAATTTTTCCACTAGGGGTATAAAACTCATGGTTTTGTCCTTCTTCTAAGAATAATGGTCCAGAAGTCCTTTCAAAGTTCTTCACTCCTATTTTTTTCATTTCATCTAAAGAGGTTCCTAACTTATTAAGCTGCCATTCTATGACTTCTTCAAAATCATTATAATTAAAATACGCACCTAAACCAATACGATCACCTATTTGTTTACTTATCCACCAGGCTGGTTTAGAATCATATTTAGGTTTAACTGCAGGAATTCTAACTGCTATTGACGGTGTTCTATTAGTTGCAGATCGTATTTCATCGTATCTCTCTAAATAAGTGCATTCTGGAAGAACCACATCTGCATAACCCGTAATTTCCATTGGCATAGTGTCAATAACTACCATAAATTCAACGGCATTGATAGCCTCTATAGTCTTTTCACGTTCTGGCAATGTATTTATTAAATTAGTTCCGGCAACCAACCAGGCTTTAATTGGATATTCATTATCTTCACTAGGAAGGGTTGCTTTAATTAATTCAGACGTAATTCCCATTTCTGCAAATGGATATTTTTCGCCAATTTCTTTCCAACCCCATTTTGGTTCTGGATACTCTGGATGCGGATATTTTGGTACTTTTAAACTTTCTTTAAAATAAAATCCTCCTCTATTTCCCCAAGACCCTAATAATCCATTTAGCATAGCAATGGCTCTTGATCTTTGTGAGTCATCACCATACCAAGTAACGTGTCTACCAGGATGAATGATTACCGAAGGCGCAGCTGCCGCCATAATACGGGCTGTTTTTCTGATTTCTTCTGGTTTTATGGTAGTTATACCATAAGCCCATTCAGGTGTAAATTGTTTTACGTGTGCTTTTAATTGATCAAAACCAAACCCATATTGTTCAACATAGTCTTTGTTGTATAAACCTTCTTCTATTAAAACATGCATCCAAGACAATAATAATGCAATATCAGTTGCAGGTTTAATAGCTAACCAATGTTTTGATTTGCTTGCTGCTGTTGAAAGTCTTGGATCAACTGTAATTATAGTAGCGCCATTATCAATGGCATCAGACATTTCTTGAACTTGTGAGTTGTGCATATTCTCTCCAATATGAGAACCTATAAGTACCAAACACTTCGTATCTCTAATATCAGTTGGTTCAGGAGAACCAACCCAAGAACCAAAGGTTAAACCAAATCCCGTTTCTCTTGGTCCTCTGCATTGTGCATAAGCTGGTTCTGCAATAGTATCAGACCCATAGGCCTTAAATAAATGTTCTAAATGACTTCCTGGAGAACCATGTTTTAGTAATGCAAATGATTCAGGTCCGTATTTTTCTTTAACTTCTTTAAATTTTGAGGCTATTAAATCAAGGGCTTCTTCCCAACTAGCTTCTCTATAAGTCTCCTCTCCGTCTATAGTTGTTCTAATTAAAGGTGTTTTAAGTCTATCTTCATCGCTATACATTCCTACGCCACCAGTTCCTCTTGGACAAAGGCGTCCATTACAATGTGTATCGTCTTCGTTACCAATAATTTTTTTAATATCTCCTTCTTCATCCGTATAAGCCCATGCAGCGCATTTCCAAAAACAAACTTCGCAATAGGTAGCAGATCTTATAAATTTTTTAGCAATATTTTCTTTTACAGTTGCATCTAATAATGAGTTTACGCCAAACATTTTAAAGGCACTTGAAGTGGTTGCTAAACCTCCTAAACCTAAAGCAGAAATTTTTATAAATTTTCGTCTTGAAGTGGTCATAATAATAAATATTTTTCTTCGGTAAAGATATTTCTATATAGCATTCTATATTATGATAAATGTCATATAATCAGCATTTTATGTGTAACAATTGTTACATAAGACTCGTTTTTTTTCTAGTTATAAGAGTTTCAAATAATTAACATTAATAAATTATTGTAACTTTGATTAACAGGATGAGAATGAGAAAAAAAAACTATTTATTTGGGGCCTTTATTTTAGCTGTTTTGTTTATTGCTTTATCTATATATTTTAAAAATTCAGACTTCTTAAAATCAACTCTTAATACTAATGACTATACAAATATTGAAGTGGGAAAAGAAGAATCTTGTTTGCAGTGTCACCAAAACACCACAGGATATTCAAACTACCATAATCCGGACCTTATTGGTTGTTCCAGCTGTCATTTAGGAAATATTTCTGCGTCAGATAAAGATGAAGCCCATAAAGGCATGATTTTAATTCCTGGTAATTTATCAGACGCAAAAGAAACCTGTGGAAAATGTCATATAGAAGAATTAAATAGAATTAATAGCTCATTAATGACTTCCAATAGTGGAATTGTGGCGATAGATAAATTTATTTTTGGTGAAATAGGTGATCCCAACCATCAATTCCATATAAAAGACATAAAAAACTCGGCAGCAGATAAACATATTAGAGATTTATGCGCCAACTGTCATTTAGGTGCCGAAAAAACTGAATATGGAGAAATTAGTCAATTAAGTCGTGGTGGTGGTTGTAATGCCTGCCACTTAAATTATTCAGAAGGTGCTAAAAAAGATTTAGAGAACTACTTAGCATCAAACAAAACTATATTACCAAAATTTCATCCTTCATCAAATATTTTTGTCAATAATACCCATTGTTTTGGTTGCCATAGTCGATCCAGTAGAATTTCCACTAATTATGAAGGCTTACAAGAAACCTTATTAGATGAAAATGATATCAGTGATAAAAATGCTTATAAAGTTTTAGAAGATAAAAGGGTCTATAAACATCTAGAAGAAGATGTGCATCATACAAAAGGGTTATTGTGTATAGATTGTCACTCGTCACACGAAGTTATGGGCAATGGTAAAAGTTATACTCATGCAGAAGATGCTGTTGCTTTACAATGTAGTGATTGCCATTATAAAGAAAAACCAAATACTATTCCTTATGATTCTTTAGATACTGAAAGCCTTTTAGTTTTTCTACACAGAGATTATAAGCATTCTGAAAAAGACATATTAATTGCAGAAAAAGATAGTCATCCATTAGTAAATACCTATGTAGATTCTATTGGAAATGCCTTTTTAATAAGTAAAAATGACGGAAGCTTACACAACCTTAAACCACAATCAAAGATTTGTTCCAGAGACAAAGCACATGAAAATGTAAGTTGCAGCGCTTGCCATTCTTCATGGACCTCTCGTTGTATTGGTTGCCATAATCAATATGATGACAATGAACTTAAAGCTTTTGATTTGTTAGATAAAAAATATGTTAAAGGACAATGGAAAGAATATGTTTCTGAATTTTCATCATCAAAACCGGCATTAGGCGTTAGAGAACACAAAGAAGGGAAACTTATTGAACCTGCTATACCTGGTATGATTTTAACCATTGACAAAGGAAGCTATACAGGAAACATTGGAAAAGACATTTCATTTCATAGATTATATGCTCCCAACTCACCACATACTACCACAAAAAACGTGAGAGATTGCAAATCTTGTCATAGTGATGCCGCCACTTTAGGATATGGTAAAGGCTCATTAATTTATGAGATAAAGAATAGTAAAGGCACTTGGATTTTTACGCCTGAATATGCTTTAAACAGCCATGATAATTTACCTGAAGATGCCTGGATTCCCTTCTTAAAAAACGTTGATAAAAAAGTTATAAACTCAACAAGAACAGATTTCAGACCGTTTAATGTTGGGGAACAAAAACAGATGCTTTTAGTTGGCGCTTGTCTGCAATGTCATAAAGACGATTCTAAAGTTATGCAACAAACCTTAGAATTTGGGTTACAACCTATTTTAAATAAAATATCAAAATCATGTGTTTTACCGAATAAGTAGTTATTACCCACCAATGGTAATCATACTTCTATTTTGATTATGAAGTTTTGGTTCTTGAAGTTTATCTAACGTATCCATACCACCACGAACTTTCAACTTTGCTTGTACTGCTTTTTGAATAATGGGCTCAATGGGTTTTCCTGCTCTAAGAGTCGTTAACAAATCTGATTCTGTTGAAGAAAATAGGCAGTTTTTTAATTGCCCGTTGGCAGTAAGTCTTAGTCTGTTACAAGAATCACAAAACGGATTGGTCACAGAGCTTATAATTGCAAAACTTCCTTTATAGCCTTTTATTTTATAATTTTTAGAGGTATCATTGGGTGCATCTTGTAATCTTATTATTTCGGATTCTAGAAAAGATGCGTTTACATAAGTCATCACTTCAGCGTAAGAAACCATTTTACTCAAATCCCATTTATTACCATCAAAAGGCATAAATTCAATAAATCGCACAGAAACGTTTAAATTTTTTGTGAAATTTATAAAATTAACTATTTCATTATCATTTACACCTTTCATTAAAACCGCATTAATCTTTACATTAAAGCCTTCCTTTACCAAAAGAAAGATATTCTTATAGACAATATCAAACTCATCTCTCAGAGTAATCTCTTTAAATTTTTTAGAGATTAAAGTATCTAAACTTAAATTAATGTTATTGACATTATATTTTTTTAGTATATCAATAAATTTATGAATGATTACTGCATTTGAAGTAATTGACAACTCTACAGGTAAGGACGCTAATTTTTCTAAAACAAAAGGAATATCTTTTCTTATTAATGGTTCTCCGCCGGTTAAACGTATTTTGTTAACGCCATGTTTTACAAAGATTTTTGCTATGTCATATATCTCCTCATAGGTCATGATATGACTTTTAGGGGTTAGTTGAACCCCTTCTGCAGGCATACAATAGAAACAGCGTAAATTACAACGCTCAACCAAGGATATCCTTAAATATGTATGATCTCTTCCGTGTGAATCTTGTAATATGTTATTTTGATTTGTCATTTAATCGTGTCTAGCACCTTTTAATATTCTGAATATATGTAAAACGGATGGAAAAATAGCATCCATAGACTCTTTGGCGCCATTAGTTGACCCTGGTAAGGCTAATACTAAGGTATTTTTAATGGTTCCCGCAATACTTCTTGATAACATAGAAAAAGGTGTTCTGTCTTGTCCGTAATTTCTAATCGCCTCTTCAATTCCAGGAATTCTTCTATCTAATAATGGTATTAAAGCTTCTGGAGTCACATCTCGGCTTGAAAGTCCAGTTCCACCTGTATAAATAATTAAATCTATGCCTTGCGTGTGAAATAATTTAGCCTTTTCCTGAATGATATCTGTTTCATCAGGTATAATAATATAATGAGCAATTTTTACATGACATGATTCTAATTTACTAATAATTGCTTTTCCTGCTCTATCTTCCTTTTCACCTGCTGAAATAGTATCAGAACACACAATCACAGCCGCTGTTAAATCTTTTCTGAATTTATCTGTAAAATCTGATTTTCCTCCCTTTTTACTAATCAATTTAATGTGATGAATTTCAATGCCCTTATCAATTGGCTTTAACATATCATACATGTTTAACGCAACAACACTCGCTCCATGCATGGCTTCAACTTCAACACCTGTTTTATAAATAGTTTTAACTGTAAAAATTATTGCTATTTCTAAACCGTTTATTTCATAATCCACACTAGTGAATTCTATGGGTAATGGATGACAATCAGGCAAAATATCTGGAGTTCTTTTTACCCCTAATAACCCAGCTGCTTTACTCATGGCAAATACATTTCCTTTAGGAACGGTATCATTATTAATAGCATCAATTGTTTCTTGTTTGCTCACTTTTACAATTGCCTGCGCAATGGCTGTTCTTAAAGTTGAGCTTTTATTTGTAATATCTACCATTTTTTATGTTGATTCGTTTATTTGTTGATTCGTTTAACTGTTTAATTGTGCTTTTTTCAAAGCATTCAGTTTATTTGAAATTTTTTCAATTTCTTTTCTGATTTCATTGTAATCCTATTCTTTTATAAAATCTAATTCGTGAGCAATGATAATCTGATTTAGAACTTCCATTAATGAACTAAATGATAACGTAGTAAAATGAGCCATGTCTTTATTTGTATTTCTAGATGTGCCCTCGGCTAAATTAGATGCCACAGAGATAGAGGCTCTGCGTAATTGATTTGTTAATCCAAACTTTTCTTCATCGGGAAACGATTTAATAATATTATATATGATTTTTATTAGCTCTTTTGAATCTACCCAAACATTTAGTTTTTCAAATGAATATTTATAGGTCATTTTTATATTTTAACAATTAAACAAATTGACAATTCCACAAAAAACACTTAAGTGTTTTTCTTCCATTGGTGTGAACTATCTTCAAAAATTTCCTTCCCAAAAACAGGAACATTGGCTTTAATTTCTTCAACAATATATTCTAAGGATTCAAAAACTATTTTTCTGTGCGGTGACGATACAAAAACAAACAAGCATATTTCTCCAGCATTTACAGTTCCCAAACTGTGGTAAATATGCATACAAGTAAGCTCAAATTTTTCAAATGCAGCTTCACGAATTTCATGAAATTTAGCATTTGCCATCTCTTCATAAGCCGTATATTCTATGGCAGTTACCGTTTTATTATCAATAACATCTGACCTAACCTGCCCTAAAAATATATTATGAGCACCAATAGTTGTTTTGGTTTGATGTTTTGCTATGGATTCTCCTATAAATTCTGAAGAAATCGCTCCTTGTTTAAAAACACTTTTTATTTTTTTATCGCTCATTTGATCCTTTATTTTGTAATTCTTTTATGTAACTGTTAATTTCTGAGGCTCCTTCTTTAATACTATAGCAATTATGTATGTTATGTTTATTTAAAATGAAAACTGCCATTTTGCATCGGATTCCAGACTCACAGAAAACAGCTTTTTTCTTTTCACTGTTTATTAAATCTAAATGTTCTAAAAATGAATTTAAAGGCATGTTTGTAACGGTAATACCTTCAACTTTTGGCTGTTCATGCGATTCTCTTACATCAATAAATTGAACATTATCTAATATCACGAATTCCTTTATAGATGATTCAAAATCTTCAACCTTACAAGAATTATTCAATTCTTGTTTATTGAAATCAACTTTATTTAAAAGGACTTTTTGAATTTCATTTTCTGACTTTTTAATATTAAGTATCGTAGTTTGATAGGATAAAGCATCATAACAAAGCAATTTCCCGGAAAGAACATCACCTATTCCTAAAATTATTTTAAGTACTTCATTGGCCTGCATGGTTCCTATGATACCAGGCAAAACACCTAAAACACCCACTTCAGAGCAATTTGCAATGGCATTCTTTTTTGGTTTATTAGGGAACGCACACCTGTAAGATGGACCGTTGTTATAATTAAACACAGACACTTGTCCTTGAAACTTATAAATAGCCCCAAAAACCAATTTTTTATTGGTAATAATACAAGCATCATTAATAAGATACCGGGTTTCAAAATTATCAGTACCATCAACAATCACATCGTATTGATTAAATAATTGAATAGCATTCTGAAAGGTTAATTTTTCAGGATATGCAATAATTTTAATGGAATCATTTAAATCATCTAATTTCCTTTTTGCCTCAGTTGCTTTATTTCTTCCCAAAGAAGATGTTCCAAATAAAATTTGACGCTGAAGATTTGATTTTTCAACGACATCAAAATCAATAATCCCAATGGTGCCAACTCCCGCAGCAGCAAGATATTGTAAAACAGGACAACCTAAACCACCTGCTCCAACCACTAAAACTTTAGCTTTTGATAGTTTATCTTGACCTTTTTGACCAATTTCTGAAAGTATGATATGTCTGTTGTATCTATCCATTTAAAATAATTACCCACCAGAAAATGGTGGTAACAATACAATTTCTTGATTAATTAATTTTGTTTTTATTGGGACTAACTCATTGTTTTGTGCTACTTGAAATGGTTTATCCTTCAAATTGCTATATTTTAGAAAGAGTACTTCTAATAATTCTGAAATGTAACTTCCAGAAAACTCTATCGTCTCTTCATTACAATTTGTAAGCTCAGCAAGCATTCCAAAATATTTAATTGTTACTAACATCTATAATTATTTTTAAATCTTCAGGGGTATTAATGTTTTTGGTAAATAATTCAGTTTGTGAACTCAGTGTTATGTTTTTTACTTTACATTGATTTACGGCTACTTGTAGTCTTCTTTCATTGTTTTTCAACAGCTCGTAAAATTTGGTCTCACAACATTTTTTATACAGGGCAATTAATGGCATGGTTTTTCCTTTGCTTAAAATTTGTATGATGTCTGATTGACTTTCTTGTGCTTTAATTAACAACTCTAAAATTTCTGTTGAAATTAAAGGAACATCACAACTTAGAACCAAATTAAACTCTGTTTTTGAGGTTTTTAAACCAGAATAGAGTCCTGCCAAAGGACCCGCATCTTTCATTATATCTTCAACACGTTTCAAATTAAATATATCATAATCAGGATTATTTGAAACAATTATTATTTGAGATACTAAAGGCTTCATAGCTGTAATACTATACTCCATAAATGATATACCATTTAACTTCAAAAACCCCTTATCTGTTCCCATACGAGAGCTTTTTCCACCAGCCAAAATAATACCTGTTATGTCTTTTTGCTCTATCATTTTAAGTAAAAAATAATTTAAAACTTGCCATAATAAGTACTAATGCTAAAATATATCGCAGTTTTTGATTGTTTAATTTTTTGCTTCCAAAATAGCCACCTAAAACACCTCCAACTATTGCAATGGCTACCAATATAAAAGAATCCTTACTTAAACTTATTCCAGTACTTAACTGACCAATTAATCCAGAAGCTGAATTTACCCAGATAAATAAGGCCGATACAGCAGCAGCCTCTTTCATTTTACCCCAATGCAGCAGTAAAATTAACGGTGTTAATATAATGCCACCGCCAATACCAATTAATCCTGAGAAAAAACCAATGATTCCTCCAACTATTAAACCTTGCCAAAGTTTCACTTGTTTTATAGTATCCGTTTCTTTACCAAAAACGTTTAACATTTTTAGAATGGCAAAAACTAATAAAACGGCTAAAACCTTTTTATAAATTGTGGCATCAATTTCAATAGTTCCACCCAAAAAAGCTAATGGTATAGAGCTTATGGCAAATGATATAAATAATTTTTTATTGAAAAACCCTTCTTTAAAATAATAATAAAAAGAAATACCTGCTACAAATAGATTTAACAGAAGTGCCGTAGGTTTCATGGTTTCGGGAGCAAAAGAAAACAAAGCCATCAATGCCAAATAACCACTGGCCCCTCCATGACCCACACTTGAATATAGAAATGATACAATAGGCAGTATAATTAAAAAAAGATAGATATTATCTAATTGAAACATAGCTATAAACTTTTAATCTTTTCAAGTTGGACATCCAAGAATTTCCAGCATTTTACATTCATCTCTTCAAAGACACTTATTAAAGATTTTCCATAAGGTGTTAGTACAGTGCCACCTCCACCTTTGCCCCCAATACTGTTTATTGTGACTGGCTTTTTTGATGTTTTATTAACTGAATCCATTAAATGCCATGCTTTTTTGTATGATATATTAATAGCTTTTGCTGCCTTAGATAAGGAACCTGTCTCGTCAATAGCCTTCAATAATGACACTTTTCCTTCTCCTAGAAACTCTTCGCCATCTAGTTCAACCCAAATTCTACTTTTTATTTTAAAACTCATTACTGCTTTTTTAAACGGGTAATAAAATCACTTCAACCTCATCCTTGATATGAATCTTTTCAACATCTCCTGCCATTTTTACTAAGGCATTTGAAATAGCAAATGTTTGCAACATTGCAGAACTTTGACCTTCTAAAATGGTGACTTTTCCTTCCTTATAAATAGCTTTTAGAAATTGTGGTCTATCACCACTTTTTACAAAATTTGAGGCTGATTTTGCTATAATTTTTGGCAAAGAAGCATCCTGTAATCCTACCATTTCTTGCAAGGCAGCATATACATAGATGTAAAAACAAGACAGCGCAGCTGCTGGGTTTCCCGGCAATGCAAACAAAAGGGTATTGTCATTCTTACCAAAAAATAAAGGTTTTCCTGGTTTTTGATTTACTTTATAAAAAATTTCATCAATATTCAATTCTTTAAGTGCTTTACCCACAAAATCATAATCACCAACTGAAATACCTCCAGTAATAATGACCATTTCATTGGTTTCTATTACACCTTTTATTTTAGATAAAGTCACTTCATAGTTGTCTTCTATTTTATGAATAGTAACATCCTCAAAACCTAAATTTATTAATGCGCTTTGAAGCATTTTTGAGTTACTCTCAAATATTTTTCCATATTCTAAAATGTCTCCAGGTTCAATAAGTTCATTTCCGGTAGTGATTAATGCTATGGAAGGTTTTTTGTAAACTGAAACTTCTGTGATTCCTAAAGAACTCAAATAACCAATGGCTGCAGGGGTTAATTTGATTCCTTTTTTTAAGGCCAATTCTCCTTTTTCAACTTGCTCTCCAATTGCGCGAATGTTGTAGTTAATGGGAAGTTTTGTTTCTATAATAATCGTATTTTCAGCAACCGAAACTTTTTCCTGCATAATAACAGCATTAGCAGAATCTGGAACGGCCGCTCCAGTAAAAATTCTAACAGCTTCCCCTTTATTTAATTGAATGTGGTGACCATCACCGGCTTTAACTTCTCCAATAAATGAATATGTAAAATTATCATGCAAATTTAAAGCATAGCCATCCATAGCTGATTGTCTAAACGGAGGCATGTCTATGGGAGAATACACATCACTAAAAAGTGTTGAATTTCCTGCCTTTACAATAGGTATATTAATTGCTTTTGAAATTTTGCTACTGTTTTTTTTAACAGCTAATATAGCTTCCTCAATACTAATCATTACATTTTCGTTATGTCAAAACAAATATAACGAATTGTTTATTTAGAAGAACATGATAATTATCATTTCAATAAAAAATTATGACAGTAGCTCTAAAACCTTTACTCTATTTCTGGTAGAATATATTTTACCATCATCATGCAGCTTTTTTAATATTCTTGTAATCACCACACGCGATGAATTTAAATCTTGTGCAATATCCTGATGGGTAATCTCTAAATCAAAATCATTTGAAATTTTAACCTTATGAGATAAGTATTTCCAGATACGCTCTTCCATTCTCATAAAAGCTAAAGAATCGATAGAATCTACCATTTCAATTAACCTAAAATGATAACTATCTATAATAAAATGCCTCCAGGTTTTATATTTTACTAACCAGTCGTCAACCTTTTCTACAGGTATAAAAACCGCTTCAATATCTGCCTCAGCAATTCCCATAAAAATACTTTGTTTTCTATTTAAACAGTTTGCAAATGAAATGGCACATGTATCACCAGCTTCTAAATAATATAAAGCAATCTCTTCTCCTGCTTTATCTTGCCTCATAATTTTTACAACCCCTTTCAATATTAAAGGGATATGAGTTAAATAATCCCCTACATCTATTAATAACTCTCCATTTTTTATACTTTTCAAATAACCAACTTTAATAATTTCATCTATTAATTCATCCTCAAATATATTTGAATATTGGTTCAAAAGGATTTTTTTTAATTCAGCATCGTGATAATTCATTTTATTCAACTTTTCTGGTATACTTACAAAATTAATGAATTAAAAAGAAAGACTCTCTGATATATATCAGAGAGTCTTTGCCTCTTTTATAATTCTCTATTAAATTAAAACTTAACTTGAATTTGAGCTATCAAGGCATCATCATCAACATTAATAACAGTTTGAATATTTGCTTGATAATTAATTTGCAATCTAACTTTATCGTTAAAGTAATAATTAGCACCAAGGGTCATTCTTTCTTGATATACATAACTAATATTATCTTTAACATCTAAATTAGGATCAAAATATTCATATTTAAAAACGGGCTGAAATTTCTCATTGACATTATAAAACGCCATAATATAGGCTCCATCTCTGCGTTCTCCTAAAGAAACAGGTGTTGCACCACAACCTCCTCCTGAACCTAAAAAGTAGGCTCCTTCGTCATATATATATTCCCCTTGAATCTTAAATTTATCTAAATCTAATGCAAACTCACCTCCTACACTTGTTCTTGAATCATCATTATTATTTGGTATAGGGTATCCGTATCTAAAACTACCTCCTACGGTTAAATAACTAGTTAATCTATAAGTTAACCTACCAATGATGTCTTTTTTAGTGTTGTCATCTTTTACTTTTAAACCTCTCCCATTCATTAATGCGACAGCATAGTTAAATTTAGTATACTTGTTTCCACCTAACAACATGAGTCCAAAATCCCTTTGTGGAGCAACTAATTGATCTGCAACTATTGATCTGTCAATGGTTATTAAAGCATTACACGGTGTTGACACATCTAAACTGAATGGTTGTTTAAATGAACCTACAGATACTCTTGCCCAATTATATTTATCATAGGTTACAAAAGCATCCATTAAATAGGCATCTCCTGAACTTCCAATAAATGGGCTAGTTTCTAGCATAAAGTAATATGAAAAATCATCATAAACCTTACCTCTGACACCTATTCTTGCTCTTCTAAATTTAAAAGTATTTTCGTTGCCATCTGTAAAATTATAATCATATTCTGGTTGTATATATCCAAATATCTTTATAGAGTTAGCACTTAAAGAATCAGATGCCGTTAAATCATCTCCCTCACAACCCTGAGAAAACGTCATATTTATAAAAAATAGTGACATTAACGTGATTAATATATATGTTTTATTATTCATTATATGAATTTTTAAGTCTATTAATTAGAGAAAAGTGGATAATCTTTTGGAACTGTAGCACTCCATTTATTTGATGTCCAAGACGGATTTGAATTATAAAGTCCGTTCATTCCAAATTTTAAACTGTAGGCGTCATATCCTAAAACTCTTAAACAAGCTGTCATAACTGCTGATGTTTGCCCAGTATAACAATAAGTTATAACTTTTGCATTAGTTGCAGAATTAAGACCTAAATAAGTATCATCAGCCAAATTAAGTGGGTTTATTCTATATGCGTTTGAAATATGACCAAAGCCTAAATAATCTGCTTCACTAAAGAAATTATTTACAAAATAGTTTCCAGGATTGTTTAACACTTCAGAAGCTGAAACTCCTTGAAAACCAAGAGCAACGATGGCTTCTACGCGTTCTTTTAAAATAGCTTCACCATCTGTTAAAACACTTGTTAATGCAGGATCTGTAAAAATAATATTTGCAGGTGCACCAGAATTTGACCAATTAGTACTATTTTCTGCAATGTTACCAATTCCGTTGTTCCATGGACCCGCTGTACTAGCATTCCATCCAGACATTCCCCATTTTAATGCTTGAGTATGAGGATATCCATACATACGCAATAACGCTGTGGCATAACAAGCTGTTTGACCTGTATAACAAATAATAAGAATAGGTTTTGTTGCATTTGCAGCATCCGTTAAAATATTGGCAAAAGCAACGTTTTTAGCACCATTAACATGAGCTGTTAAAAAATCTGTATTATTTCTTATATCCATGATGTAATAGCTACTAAGGAAACCATCAACCAAATCTGAAGAAGCTGGAGGCCCAACAACGAACTTTTCTCCATCTGTATTTGTGAGGATTTGGTCAATATCTAAATTGCTTTGAACCATATAATCCTTTAATAAGGTAAACTTAGGTGTTGATATAATAGGACTATCGGTTGGATCGTCGCCTCTATCGCATGAGGTGAAAAACAAACTAGGTATTAATAATAGTCCAATAAATAGAATTGATATTTTTTTCATGATTTTAATATTTAATTGTGTGGATTATTTGAGTTTTTATTCAATGACTGGATACATGTTTATTTCTTTTTTAGAGAAAGCATCCATATTATGTTTTTTTAAATTATCGTTCATAAAACCATTTGCTCCATATGCCAGATTTCCAGTTTTATAACCTAAAACATTTAAGTAAGCAACAACATATGCTGCTTTTAAACCTGTTTCATCATATACAACAATTTGCTTGTCTGTTGGTAAGCTTAACAAGTCAGTATTAGAAGTTAGTGATGCGTGAGGTTCAAAATTGAAGGAACCACCTATATGACCTAAAGCATAATTATCCATGGTAGTATAGTTAACCACAAAATAATTGTTAGTGTTTTCAAAAACATCGGCTGGTTTTATTATAAAATCTTTATAAGGAAGTTTAAATAACTCTGTTAATCTTGCTTTTAATATTTCTTTTGCGTCACTTTTTCCAGTATTTAATGCAGGATGATTTCCAACGGCTGGTTTTAGGTTTTCAGAAATTTCTAATTTTGAAGCATAATCATTATTAATGCTTTTAAGCCACGTGTTTTCAGCAAAATCTTCTCTCCAAGAACTCATGCCCCATTTCATACTGTATACATTATTATAGCCAGCAATTCTTAATAAACCGGCATAATATGAAGCTGATTGACCTGAATAACAAATGAGAATGATCTTTTCAAAATCATTAGGAATAATAGTGTTTTCAAAATAAGACAATAAGTCTTCAGCGTTTAAGTTTTTAGATCCTTTTATATGTCCATAGTCAAACCATGTCTCACTCCTTATATCTATAACATGATACTTTGGGTTTTTAAGATTATTTTTAACCTCTTCTGCATTAATAATTGGGAATGTTCCATTATTTATAAAATCATTCATATTCTCTAAATAATCTAACAGAGTTAAAAACTCATCTGGGGGATCTAAATTGGGTTGAATATTAGTTTCTGCAGCACCAGAAACGCTATTGAAAAACGTAGCAGCAGAAATAAAAAATACTACAAAAAATAACTTGGTCTTTTTCATGGGATAATAATTTAAAATTCAAAAAAATATTGATTATAATTCTGAGCAAAATTATATCTCAAACCAAATTATTTACATGACATTTGTTAGCTTTATCTAATACATAATCAGTTAATTGTGTAACAATTGTTACATATAAAACCTACTGTGTGACTTATGTCACATAAAATGATTTATATCATATTTTTTAAGGTTACAAACAAATATTTTTACACAAAATAATATTGCAAATTTCAAGTTTTTTGAAATTAAATTGTAAACCAAAAAAAATGAAGAATTTAGTTATTTTAGGAGCAGGTACCTCAGGAACGATGATGGCAAATCATTTAGTTTCTAAACTGCCCAAAAAAGAATGGCAAATCACTATCGTAGATCAATACAAAACACATTATTACCAACCAGGATTTTTGTTCTTGCCTTTTGACACTTATACAGAAGATCAAGTTAAAAAAACTGGAAAAAAGTTTATTCCTAAAGGCGTTAATTACATTCAAAAGAAAATTGAAAAAATACTTCCAGAGGATAATAAAGTTGCATTAGTAGATGAAACACTGTCTTATGATATTTTAATAATAGCTACAGGGTCAAAAATTGCTCCAGAAGAAACTGAAGGTCTGTTAGGGCCACTTTGGAGAAAGGATATTTTTGATTTTTATACTTATGAAGGTTCCTTAGCCCTACGTAATAAGCTACGCGAATGGGAAGGTGGAAAATTGGTAGTGCACTTAACAGAAATGCCAATTAAATGTCCAGTGGCTCCTTTAGAATTTGCTTTTTTGGCAGATTCATATTTCCGTAAAAAAGGGATGAGAGATAAAGTGGATATTACTTATGTAACTCCTTTATCTGGAGCTTTCACAAAACCAACTTGTACTAAAGCGCTAAATTATCTATTAGAAGAGAAACAAATAAATATAGAAATTGATTTTGCAATTGAAAGAGTTGATAACGTTAAAAAAGCAATAATAGATTATGCCGAGAAAGAAATTCCTTTTGATTTATTGGTAACCATCCCAACAAATATGGGAGATGAAGTTATTGAGCGCTCAGGTATGGGAGATGATTTAAATTTTGTTCCTACACATAAGCACACATTACAATCTGTAGATCATGACAACGTTTTTGTTATTGGTGATGCAACCAATGTTCCAGCATCCAAAGCAGGCTCAGTTGCCCATTTTGAAGCAGAAACTTTAACTGATAATATTATTCTATATACTCAAGGTTATAAATTAAAAGAAGAATTTGATGGTCATGCCAATTGTTTTATAGAAACAGGAAATAATAAAGCTTTACTTATTGATTTTAATTATGACCAAGAACCTGTACATGGTACATTTCCTTTTTCAAAAATAGGCCCCCTAAAATTATTAAAAGAAAGCATTTTTAATCATTGGGGGAAATTAGCCTTTAGGTGGATTTATTGGAACATGTTATTAAAAGGAATAGCCATTCCTTTTGTATCAAGAAACATGAGTTTTAAAGGTAAAGTCTTTGATATTAAAGCAGATAACAAATAATAACAATAATAAAATTAAATAATTATGGATTTAAACATAGCAGGAATTAGATTAGATGTTACTGAAGATGGATATTTAACCGATCTATCTCAATGGAACAAAGAAATAGCTGTTGAAATGGCTAAAGAAAATGGTATTGAATTAACAGATAAACACTGGGAAGTCCTTTACTGGATTCAAGATCAAGTAAAAAATGATGTTGCTCTATCTATAAGAGGCATTAAAAAAAGTGGTGTAATAGATATCAAACAATTCTATGAGTTATTCCCTGGAGGACCATTAAAAATTTCAACTAAAATAGCAGGTGTACCAAAACCAAAAAGCTGTATTTAATAACATAAAATTATAACATTATGAGTACTAAAGTTAAAAAAATGCTTTTCATTCTTTCAAAAGCAACTATTGAAAATGCCTATGCCGCTTTTGTGATGGCTAATGGCGCCAGAATGGAAGGCATTGAATCTGAAATATTTTTCACATTTTTTGGATTGGAAGCTATTCAAAAGAAAAAACTAGAACATTTACATGTTGCCACTGTGGGTAACCCAGGAATGCATATACCAACTATGTTAGGTGGTTTACCTGGTATGGAAGCATTAGCTACTACTATGATGAAAAAAGAAATGGAAAAACTAGATATGCCTCCAATTGGGGAATTTCTTGAAATTCTTTCTGATTCTGGTTGTAAGCTATGGGCTTGTAAATTAGCTGTAGATATGTTCCACTTGAAAAAAGAAGATTTAATTGATCAACTGGATGGTATCTTAACTATTGGTGACTTTTACAACAGAGCAGATCAAGAAGGATGTCAATTACTTTTTATTTAAAAGAAGAAGTAACAATAAATATATTAAACAAAAAAGCCTTACTAAATAAGTAAGGCTTTTTTATTTATAAGTCATTAATCTTATTATTAAAGAGCGTATCCAACACCAAAGTAAATGCCTTCTGGATAACCAATTCCTGTTCTATAAAGAAAATGTTTACCTGGCACATTTCTTCTATACCCTATATTAATTGCAGGATCCGTTTTATCATGATTTTCGGAATATTGTGTTTGATTTATTTTCGCTGCTCCAATAGCG
>Ga0208305_10000330_pt1 | contig 25515 bp, 27 predicted proteins | sample ColrivemetaGS741_FD_187605 | JGI IMG/M metagenome (GOLD analysis project Ga0208305, IMG submission 187605) | Estuarine microbial communities from the Columbia River estuary - Flood tide ETM metaG S.741 (SPAdes) (version 2) | ecosystem: Environmental > Aquatic > Marine > Intertidal zone >... | reverse complement strand
TTATTTATATAATTATTACATTTGTTTTATTAATCTAAAAAATAATTTCATGTACAATGTTATAAAGAATCTACATTCATATTGGGCTTATCTGGTCATGTTTGTATTAATTATTGCCGTAGTAAATGCCTTAATTAAAACGTTTGGCGATAAAGAATATACAGCTAAAGATTTTAGAATTTCTCTGTTTACATTAATAGTATCACATTTACAATTGCTAATTGGTTTGGTATTGTACTTTGTGTCTCCAAGATTTGATTTATGGAGTGAACTGGGTGGCGAAGTAATGAAAAATTCCTTAGCAAGGTTATATCTAGTTGAGCATCCTTTAGTTAATATTATTGCTGTAGCGTTAATTACCATCGGGTATTCTAAACATAAAAAGAAATTAACGTCCCAATTTAAATTAAAAACAATAGCTATTTATTATAGTATTGCCCTGGTATTGCTTTTATCAAGAATTCCGTGGAGCGATTGGTTAAGTTAGAAAACAAAAAAAGCGACTTTATAGTCGCTTTTTTTGTTTTAATACGTTGTTCTATTCATGAGTAACTTCCTTAATTACATACACGTAAACAGGAAAATGGTCACTAAAGCCATCGGTAAATCCACTATACGAAAAACTTCGCTTCGGCTAACCTTTAAATGTCCCAGATTTATCTATTAAATAATTTTTATTATAAATATTGGCTTTATAAAATTGGAATGACGTAAAGTCTTTTTCAAGTAATGATTACATGGTTAATAACCCCAGCCATTAATTGAACAGGCAAAAATGGGGCAACACTTTGGTTTTAAACATCCAGTAGTTTAGCCGATAGCAGTTTTATGGAGGTGTTATATTCTTTAGATTGGGATGGCACTGAAGCGAATATTACATCTGCCATATGGGGCGTGTTATCTGCAGCTTATGTGGTAAAAGATTCCGATTCTTTTGTGCCATGGTTTAACTCTGGAAATGTCGATTTAACCTGTGCTACCGGAACTATATATATTGCTTTTAATATACTGGAGGCGGACAAGAATCGTTTGATTGGGTTTACGAATTGGATGAAGTTAGTATTGATTATACGCCGTAGTGTTTAACTTTGCATAAAAAAATTTAATGAACACCTTCGACATCCTATTTTACAATATTTTCACCTATTTCAAACCTAAATTCAAGCAAAAATCTAATAGCATTGCCATCGCGTATATTTCGGTTTTGCAATGCTCCTTGTTAATGCTTTTAGGTGTTTTCTTCGCTAGGTTTTTTAATCAAATGAACATGAGTACTATGTCTGCAGAAAAAGCATGGACTCTTTTTGTTCTAGCTTCGGGATTTGTGTTTTTTAAAAACTGGATTCAATACACGGGTAAAAAGCGCATGATGATACATACTAGAATGAACAAAAGATCAAACTGGAAGTATAATATTTGGTTGCTTTTGCTGTTGCCCATTATTGTTTTGGGTTTGACTTTTATTCTGTTTCAAGCAACTTAATCACTTCTTAAATATAGCATACACAGGGAAATGGTCGCTATAGCCGCCATTGTATTTTTTACCCGCATAAGTTCTAAAAGGCGTGCCTTTAAATTTTCCGCTAAATAGTTTTAAAAAATCTTCATCAAAAATATTAGCAGTTTCGTATTCAAACTGGGTCGTAGAGTTTATAAAAAAGTTAGTGGAAATTATTATCTGGTCAAATAAATTCCATTGGCGGTTATGATATGTTGTACCTCTACTAAAAGAACGCAGCGTCTCCATAGGATTGTATAAATTAGAATTTTCAACCATACTTTTAATGCTATTGTTAGAAGGGTTGTCGTTAAAATCACCTATAACAACAATTTTGGCATCTGTATTTTCTAAACGCAAACTGGTAATAATTTCGGTAACCTTATGAGACGAAATCATGCGTTTTGGCTCAGATTCTTTTTCGCCTTCACGTCTGGAAGACCAGTGGTTTACTAAAACATGAATTTGCTCGCCGTCAAGTAATCCGGTAACCAAAAGGATGTCTCTGGTATAATCGGGTTCGCCATTTTCATTGGTTAAATCGATTTTAAAAATTTCAGAATGCAAAACTTTAAATGCTGTTGAATCATATAACAACGCCACATCAATGCCGCGTTCATCTAAAGAATCATAATGAACATAATTGTAATTACAGTCTTTTAAATGTTGAGATGCTATTAAATCTTTAATAACTTTTGCGTTTTCAACTTCTGCCAGCCCAACTAGTGCCGGATGTTTACCCGTTTCTTTTTTACTAATGTTAGAAATAGCAAAACCTAATTTATGAAGTTTATTTTCGTAACGTTTTGGCGTCCATTTTTTGACATTTACAGGGGTAAAATCATTGTCGTAGGTTCGGGAATCATCATAAATATCAAATAAATTTTCAATATTGTAAAATGCTACGGTTTGTAAATCATGTCGTATTATATTATCTTCAGAAGAATGAGTCATAAATTAAAATTGTGACTAAAAATATAAAAATTAAACCGGTTGCAATTATGTAACTTTGCATATTAAATTTTTTTATGTTAGAAAAGAAAGATGTCTCTTTAGAAAAGGCCGTTTTAATAGGGGTAATAACTAAAGATCAGGACGAAGTTAAGTCTGAAGAGTATTTAGATGAATTGGAATTTTTAACCTTTACCGCGGGCGGAGAGGTTATGAAACGATTCACGCAGAAAATGGAAATGCCAAATCCTAAAACGTTTTTAGGAACTGGTAAAATGGAAGAAGTGCGCAAATATATTGAAGAAAATGACATTGGAACCGCCATTTTTGATGACGAATTATCTTCGTCACAAGAACGTAACATAAGTAAAATATTAAATTGTAAAGTACTGGATAGAACAAATTTAATACTTGATATTTTTGCACAACGCGCTCAAACTAGTTATGCAAGAACACAGGTTGAATTGGCGCAATGTCAATATTTGTTGCCACGATTAAGAGGTATGTGGACGCATCTTGAGCGTCAAAAAGGGGGTATTGGTATGCGTGGACCGGGTGAAACCGAAATTGAAACAGACAGACGTATTGTCCGCGATAAAATTGCCTTATTAAAGGAGAAGATAAAAACGATAGACAAACAAATGTCTGTACAACGTGGTAACCGTGGTGCTATGGTTAGAGTAGCACTGGTTGGTTATACGAATGTTGGTAAATCTACGTTAATGAATGTAATAAGCAAAAGCGACGTTTTTGCTGAAAACAAATTGTTCGCAACTTTAGATACAACGGTTAGAAAAGTGGTCATTCAAAATCTACCTTTTTTATTGAGCGATACGGTTGGGTTTATACGAAAGCTTCCAACACAATTAGTAGAAAGTTTTAAAAGTACGCTAGATGAAGTTAGAGAAGCCGATTTGCTTTTGCATGTGGTTGATATATCGCACCCAAATTTTGAAGAGCATATAGAATCTGTAAATAAGATTTTAGGTGAAATAAAAAGTTCCGACAAACCAACCATTATGGTTTTTAATAAGATTGATGCTTATAAGGCGGAACCGTTAGACGATGATGATTTAGAAACCGAAAGAACCTCGATACATTACTCTCTAGACGAATGGAAAAGATCGTGGATGAGTAAAGTTGGGAAAGATAATGCACTATTTGTTTCGGCAATCAGTAAAGAGAATATAGAACACTTTAAAAAACGTGTTTACGATGAGGTTCGCGAAATACATGTAACCCGTTTTCCTTATAATAAATTTTTGTACCCTGATTACGAAGAAATGAAATAGATAAAATTAAATATGGATCTGATTAAAAGCATATTGAAAAAGAAATGGCTAAAATGGGGATTCATCACTTTTACTTCAATTTTAATTTTCTTATTAGCGCTATATCTTAGTATTTATTTAGGCGTTTTCGGAAAGGTACCCAACACTAAGGAACTAAGTTCTATTAAGCAAGAAGAAGCCACTCAGGTTTTAGATAAAGACGGTCAATTAATAGGTAAATATTATATTTATGATAGACAGCCCTTGCACTACAAAGATTTTCCCAAACACCTTATTGATGCATTAGTTGCTACCGAAGATGTCCGCTTTTTTGAGCATGATGGTATCGATAATGTGAGTCTGTTGAGAGTATTTGTAAAAAGTATTATTCTACAAAACAAATCTGCTGGGGGAGGAAGCACCATTACTTTGCAATTAGCCAAAAATTTATACGGCAGAAATAATTATAGATTCTTTGGCATGGTCATTAATAAATTCAGGGAATCTATTATTGCCAAACGCATTGAGGCTATTTATTCAAAGGAAGAAATTCTTACCATGTACCTTAACACGGTTCCCTTTTCTGATAACACTTATGGCATCGAGAGTGCAGCGCGTAAATTTTTCAATAAACCTGCCATACAACTTACAAAAGCGGAAGCAGCAACGTTGGTTGGCACTTTAAAGGCTAACAGTTATTACAACCCAAGATTACATCCCGAAAGAAGTTTGAAACGGCGTAACGTGGTGCTTAATCAGATGATGAAATATGGCAATATACCTCAAGATTCTATGAGTTTTTATGCCGACAAAACCTTAGGATTAGACTATAAATCTTTTAATCATGATGTTGGTCTGGCACCTTATTTTAGAGAACAGGTTAAAAAAGAGTTGGCGGCTATTTTAGATACTATTAAAAACCCAGATGGCGAGCCTTATGGTTTGTATCGCGATGGGCTCATTGTTCATACTACCCTGGATGTTGGCATGCAACAATTGGCTGAAGCTGCTATGAAGGAACATTTAATAGTTTTACAGAAAGACTTTGAAACAGCATATGGGAATCAAGCGCCTTGGCGAACCAATAAAAAACTTATTGAACCACCACTTAAATCACTACCAGCATATATCTTATTTAAGAAGGCTGGTTTAACTGATGCTCAAATTCAAGATTCACTCTCTGTTAAACATAATATGGAATTATTTGAATGGAAAGGCGATACCATTAGAAAGATGAGTGTTTTAGATAGTTTGCAACATTATCTAAAGTTTTTAAATATGGGAATGTTAAGTATAGAGCCTAAAACGGGTGCCATAAGAACGTATATTGGCGGGATTGATTATCGTTATTTTAAGTACGATCATGTATCGCAAAGTGAACGACAAGTGGGTTCTACATTTAAACCTTTTGTATATACCGCTGCTATTGAAAATGGCATGAAACCTTGCACATATTTTTCGTTGGCTGAGGTAACTTATAGTAATTATGATAACTGGACACCTACTAATTCAGGAGGCGAAACTGAAGACCCATATATCAATTATAATCTTGAAATGGCTTTGAGTAACTCAGTAAATACCATTGCGGTAAAAGTGTTAAATGAAGTGGGAATTGATAAGGTTTTGGAGCAAGCAAGTAAAATGGGTATTACGAAGGAATTACCAAAATTGCCTTCTATAGCTTTGGGTGTTACAGAGATTAATTTAAAAGAACTAACAGGTGCTTATGCTAGTTATGTAAATCAAAGTATTCCAGTAAAACCATTTTGCATTACTAAGGTAACAGACAGAAACGGACGCGTTATTGTTTCTTTTGAACCTAAAAATACAGAACCAGCATATAGCGATTATACAAGACAAGTAATGCTGGAAATCATGAAATCGACGGTTAACAGCGGTACTGCTTCAAGATTAAGAAGCACTTACAATCTCACGAATGATATAGCTGGAAAAACAGGCACTACACAAGATAATAAAGATGGGTGGTTTGTGGGTATTACCCCAAATTTAGTAACGGTTACCTGGGTTGGAAATGATAACCATAGCATAGGGTTTAGAACCACGGGATTAGGGCAAGGTGCAAATTCGGCATTACCAATCTTCGCGAAGTTTTATATGAAATTGAATAGGGATTCTAAATATAATAACATTACAAAAAGTCTTTTTGAAACGCCTACGGATGAAGTGGTGTCAGACCTAATTTGTGAAGAAACCAAACGTGATGGTTTATTAAAACGCATATTTAGTAAGAAGAAAAAAACGAAAAAGTTTAAAGAAAAAAAATAAAACACAAAGCAATAAAAGATTATATCTGTATTGTATTCCGCTTGTAATTTTAAATCTAAATAACTGCGAAATCATAAGATTAAGAACGAAGTGCTTCTTGATGTATCACGATTTAAAGACTACACAAGATTAATTAATACTTCGATAAATAAATTCCACCCTTCGGACAACGAAACTGTATTTTCATCCTAATCAGTTAGTTATATATTTTAAATCATTATATCTTTCACATACTCCAAAGCTGATCCTTATCTTAAATGATTTGCTTGCTCTATTCATTTATTATACGATTTAATCAAAAGCATATTTTACAGCTAATAATCTTATACAATAGTTGCATAAGGTAAAATACTAACTTAAATCAAATTATTATGTTTAAAAAATCAATTTCAATTATGACTATCGTAGCCATAGTTTTTGGAACTATGTTTACTGTAACTGCACAAGACAATGATAAGTCTTACAAAATGTGGGAGGATATAATGTTTACTCCAAACAATGCTCAAATTAAAGTATTAGGTGATAATATTAGAAAACACAATCAAAAGTATCATAAAGAAGGTGTTTATAAGGCTACTGTTTATAATATAATTACTGGACCAAATGCGGGTAAAATTATTTGGGAAATGGGACCTTTAAACTATGGTGATTTAGATAAGCGACCTGCAGCCGGAGGACATGATGAAGATTGGAGAGACAATGTGACACCATATATCAAGGAGACTAGCACCGTAGAGTATTGGAGAGCAGACAAAAAGTTAAACAATACAGATATGTTAGATGGCGATAATTCTAAATATCCAATTTTATTTTGCAGATATTTTGAAGTTGTAGATGAACCAACACCTGGTCTTAACACATTCTTTGAAAGAAATAGTAAAACGGTAAAAGCATTAGATGGCGTTAATCCTTGGGGTGTTTATTACAATGAGTTCAGACAAGGTAATTTGGGACGTCATATTGTTACCATTGGTTTTAGTCCAAATTGGGCCGATTTTGATAAAGATGTAAATTGGGTTGAAACTTTTAATAAAATAAATGGTGAGAACTCATGGCAAAATCAAATGGATTTGTATACTACAACTTTTAAAAATGTGTGGGACGAAATTTGGGTTTATGATAAACACATGAGCGGCGATTAATCTTAATAAAAAAAGAGCTTCATTAATGAAGCTCTTTTTTTATTACAAACTTTATTAAGTTTAAAACTTATAGCTTAAACCAACGGTATAATAAGTTTGTAATTTGTTATCTACTGTACCAAAAGTTTCAGCTGGATTGCCTCCATCAACAACAGGTAAAGTTTGTATGTAATTTAAAGCTTCCTGTTTGTTGCTTCTTAAGCCAAAATCAAAACCAACACCAATCATTTTCCATAAGGTGTAACCAAATGAGTTCGTCCATGTAAAGTTAGATAAGTCGCCACTTTTATAACTTTGGAAGGTAGATAAGTTTGTTTTAAAATTAACAGCTCCAATTTGTCTTGTATAATCTGCAACAATTTTAGCACCCAAAGATGATTGAAAAACAGCATCATTATCAGCAAAAACAAGGTTGTAGTTTAATGGGTGAATTACTACTATTAAATTTTCGATAGGTGTCCAAGTGGCACCAATCCCTAAATCTAAATAACCAGGGTTGTTAAAGTTGTTTAACAATGTAGTTCGGTATTCCATTAAGCCGGAAGCCGCTAATGTTTTAGTGATATTTCGTCCGTATAGAGATGAAACATTGAATACATCAGTCGTTGCTTTAAAGCTGTCGTCGTCAAGAGGATTGTCTTTGTTATCTAATTTTACCCAGTTTAAATTGGTTGATAATGAATTTCTCCAAAAGAATTTTTCCTCAATTAAATTAGCAAAGCCATTTAATGTAAAACCAATATTTCCTGAAGCGTTATTTGGAGCGCCTTGAGAATACCAGTTATTAAAGTTTGATAAACTACCGCCAATGGTACCAAAAGCACCTTTTCTCCAACCCGGAAGCGCATTAATTTGTGCTTGTAAGGCATTGGCTTCTGCTTGTAACACATCTGCAGCGGCTTGTTTTTCGGTTTTTTGAGCTTGTAATTCTTGTTTTGTTTGGGCATTTAGTGTTGAAATGCCAATAAATAAGGCAAGTAATAATAATACTTTTTTCATGTTTTAAATTGTGTTAAAATTTTTTGCAAATATAACCTTTTGACCCATTTTTTATAATGAGGTCACATATTTTGTAGGAATTATATGTTTTTATACAAAGGCACAGAAGAACATGCTTCGCCATACATAATCGATTTGGCTACAGGTTTTAATTTATTCGCTAACATGATGTAAGCATTTTGTGGTACTGGTTTTTTTGAGCAACCTTTTATAATAATAGGGCTATTTTTATATGTTGAAATATCGAGATTGGTAATAATATCTTGGTAAATAGCAGTTTCTAAAGTTTCTAAATCGCCAATAACTATATGTTTTGCATAAGGTTCCAGTTCAATACTAATTAGCATGTATGCCCATCCAGGAATAATGGCATCGGTACTGCAGATTAAGGCAACGTAGCTATCTTGATATTGAGACCAATTAAATTCAGCAACATGTTTTCTGAAATCTTTTTCTCGTAATACGAAGCCTTCATATAGCCAGTCTTTAATATCAAATAGTATGCGCTTTCCTTTAGGGTAAAAATCCTCAAGGTCTAGCGTTACTAATTTGCTATTCGCTACGCGATTTATAATTTCGTCTGGCATGAATTATAACATTCCTAATTCTAATTTGGCTTCTTCGCTCATTAAATCTTGCGTCCATGGCGGATCGAAAGTAATCTCTACTATGGCAGATTTAACGTCGTTAAGTGATTTTACTTTTTCTTCTACTTCCAGCGGTAATGTTTCTGCTACCGGACAGTTGGGAGTTGTTAAAGTCATTAATATTTTAACGTCGTAATCTTCATTTACAAAGACGTCATATATTAATCCTAATTCATAAATGTCCACGGGAATTTCCGGATCGTAAATAGTTTTTAATACATTAACTATTTTCTCACCTAATAAGGTTGTATCTATTTTGTTACTCATTTTTTTAATGTTTATGGGTTTAATCGTTTATTCGTTTAATCGTTTTGAAAGTGCTTTTCTTTAAACAATTAAACGAATAAACAAATCAACTATTTTAATTGTGTTTGGTATGCAATGGCATACATTTTTAGTTGTTTTATCATGCTTACTAAACCGTTGGCTCTGGTAGGCGATAAATGTTCTTTTAATCCAATTTTATCAATAAAATCGGTATCTGCATTAATAATATCTTTTGGATGCTGGTTGGAAAACACACGTATTAATATAGCGATAATACCTTTGGTGATAATAGCATCACTGTCGGCAGTAAATTCTATTTTATCGTCTTTCATTTCAGCATGTACCCAGACTTTACTTTGGCAACCTTTTATAATATTGCTGTCGGTTTTATATTGGTCGTCAATTAAGGGTAAATCTTTCCCTAAATCAATCATATACTGGTAGCGTTCTTCCCAATCTTCAAACATTGAGAATTCGTCTATTATTTCGTTTTGTATGTCTTGAATAGTCACAATCACAAATTTTTATACAAAAATACAATAACCAAAGTTGCTATTCAATGTTTTCTGAAATAGATAAGATTTCTTTAACAAGTTCTGCTATTTCATTTGGAGGATTTCCATGATCGAAACTTGGGGTTGTATAGGTTTCACCATTATAAACGATGCTTAAAGTGGCTATGGCGGCACCATCATAAAACCGTTTTTCAGAAGGGGCTTTTAAATTCGGAATATTTTCAACATTAACAGGTTTTATAGCTTTTAAAATGGCATCCCAATGTGTTTCATTGCAAGTTTTAATAATTGGAGATTCCCCTCGTTTATTTTCAATGGAGATTTGTTTTTTATTTACAATAATATGTTTGTATGTACCTCTTGAATGTGCGGAATATTCTATAGTGATGGTATCTTGATTATTTTTTGACTGAGAACAACTATGGTCTACTGAAATCAATGATAAGAATATAATTAAGAATTTCATTTGTATTTTGTATTAAAGTTCTAATGATAATATTACAAAAAAGACGCCAAAGTTGGCGTCTTTTATATTTTATATTAGATTGGAAACTTTCTTATAGTTTTAGGTTACCTCTTACGGCATTGTTTGCTAAAATGGCACGCATTCTATTGCGTTGACCGTCAGTGAACATGTACATACATCCGTCATCAGTGTAATCCATATAGTTCATGGTCATATCTGCTGAGCTACAATTAATGGTTGGATATGATGGGCAACCATAATTAGCACCATCAGAAGAAGGTGTATCTAGAACATAGTCATCTTGTTTGCATCTTCCATCACCCCAAATATGGCGTAAATTTAAGTAGTGACCAACTTCATGTGTCGCCGTTCTTCCTAAGTTGTAAGGTGCTGCAGAACCTCCTGGTAAGCTTGAATAAAGAATTACTACGCCATCAGTACTAGAAGGTCCTCCCGGGAATTGAGCATAACCTAAAATGCCGCCACTAATATTACATATCCAAATATTTAATGTTTTATCTGGGTTTGTAGGGTCTATTCCACCTTGTGATGATTTTTTCATGTCATCGTTAGTACTCCAGGCAGTTACACCAGTTGATTTTCTTGTAATATCAGCAGGATTATTAACATCAATCACAAATTCTATTTGAGTATCTGAAATATCGTTTCCAAAAGTAGATGCAGAAGGTAATAAACTAGCGTCAGAATTCATTTTTCTAAAATCTTTATTTAATACATCGATCTGTGCTTTAATTTGAGCATTAGAAACATTCTGTGCACTAGTATTATATAATACATTAACGTGAACAGGAATTTTTATAATACCTAATCCATCATCAATTGGCAGAACGTCTACATCTTCTTCACCACCGCTGCCACTTCCACCACCAGGAGCTCCACCCGGTTTTCCTTTGGCAGTAAGAAACTTCCTGGTTTGATATTCAATATCAAACATCTTTTTTTCTAAACCAGGATTTTCTCTAAGCTGTTTGTTTAGAACATCCATAGTGTAACAAGTTTTGTAAGACTCTTTAGAATTTACGGATTTAGAACTTAAATCATCATTAAAATCTGTGTAAACATAAAAGTCACTCATGTCAATTTGTTGTTCTTGCAAAAGGATTTCTTTTGAATCGTCACTACATGCTGTAAATAACAAGGCTACGGTAGCCAAACTTAAAAGTACTTTTTTCATATTTTAAATATATTTGAATTAGTCGAAGGGAATATATATAGTTTTTTTAAAAAAACTGAGTTTTTGACAATTAAATTGTTAATTATTCGACAAAACACACGTTATTGTTGAATAAACAACAAAATAATATTAAAAAAGTGAAGGATAAATTGAGAAATAATTATTTAGGAAAGCATCATTTTAGCTTTTTTAACACCGGCTATCAAAATGTCAATTTCGGCTTTAGTATTATAAAATGCGAAGGAAGCACGAACCGTTCCTGGAATTTTAAAATAGTCCATAATAGGTTGTGCACAGTGGTGACCGGTACGGACTGCAATACCTAATTTATCTAAAATAGTACCGACATCATATGGATGGATGCCTTCTAGGTTAAATGAAATTACGGAGGTTTTATGTTTTGAAGTCCCGTAGATTTTTAAACCATCAATTTGTAATAATTGATTAGTGGCGTAATCTAAAAGTTCGTTTTCGTATTTTGATATAGTGTCGAAGCCTATGGCATTCATATAATCGATGGCTGCTCCAAAAGCAATACCTCCACAAATGTTTGGTGTGCCAGCTTCAAATTTATGTGGTAAATCGGCATAGGTAGTTTTCTCGAAAGTAACTTCGGCAATCATTTCGCCGCCACCTTGATAGGGGGGTAATTTTTTTAACCAACTTTCTTTACCATAGAGCATACCTTCACCTGTTGGTCCGCACATTTTATGAGCAGAGGCTACATAAAAATCGACGTCCAAAGCTTGAACATCTGGTTTTATATGCGGGCAAGCTTGCGCACCATCGACCAAAACTGCTGCACCAACCTGGTGTGCCTTTTTAATGATATATTCAATAGGATTGATGGTTCCTAAGGCATTTGAAATATGATTTACGAATACAAGTTTTGTGTTTTTAGAAAGAAGTTTGTCATATTCTGCCATAACCAATTCGCCATCTTGGTTCATAGGAATGACTTTTAAAATGGCTTCTGTACGTTCGCATAACATTTGCCAAGGCACAATATTGCTATGATGCTCTAAAGCAGAAACTATTATTTCGTCTCCTTTTTTTAAAAGTGATGTGAATCCATTTGCAACTAAATTAATACTATGAGTTGTACCCGATGTAAATATAATTTCGTGGGCAAATTTAGCGTTGAAATGGGTTTGGATTTTATTTCGTGCTTGTTCGTATTTATCGGTAGCTTCCTGACTTAAAGTATGTACACCGCGGTGAATGTTGGCGTTGTAATTTGAATAATAATCTACAATAACATCAATAACCTGTTGTGGGGTTTGTGAGGTTGCCGCATTATCTAAATATACTAATGGTTTGCCATTAACTTTACGAGAAAGAATGGGGAAGTCTTTTCGAATGGTTTCTACGTTGAACATAGCTTTATGTTTAGCCCCGATAGTAGCGGCATCCTTTTATGCTTTATTTCAAAGCAAAAAAGGTAGAGCGGATAGCGGGAATAGCTTCAAATTATTTTATAAATCGAATCCAAGATTAACACCTAATTTATCAGCGATAATTTTAGTAATGCGTTGTTTTATCTCAGGAATTTTAACCGAGTTTAACACGTTGTTACTAAAGGCATACATTAAAAGTGCCTTGGCTTCTTTTTCTGGAATACCACGCGAACGCATGTAAAACATGGCGCTTTCGTCTAGTTGACCAATAGTGCAGCCATGCGAACACTTAACATCGTCGGCAAAAATCTCCAGTTGAGGTTTGGTGTTTATAGTCGCTTTATCACTTATTAGAATATTGTTATTAGCTTGAAATGCATTGGTTTTTTGCGCTTCTTTATTAACGATAATTTTACCGTTAAATACACCAGTTGAGTTTTCTCCGAAAATACCTTTATAATCTTGATGGCTTTCGCAATTTGGCTCGATATGGTGCACTAATGTGTTGTGATCTACATGTTGTTTATCGCCAATAATGGTAATGCCTTTTAGTGTCGATTCGATACGCTCGCCTGTTTGATAAAAATTCAAATTGTTGCGCACTAATTTACCACCAAAAGAAAAAGTATGAACTGAAGCAACACTTTCTTGTTTTTGTTTAACAAAGGTATTGTCTATAAGTGTGGCGTTTAAATTGTCGTTTTGAATTTTGTAATAATCGACAATAGCACGTTTGTTGGTAAAAATTTCTGTGACACTGTTAGTTAATACCGGATTATCGGTTAAGCTCTGGTGACGTTCAATAATTTGAACATGCGAATTCTCGTCTACCACAACTAAATTACGTGGTTGTAACATAGTTGCCGATTCGTTACCCGTTGAAAAGTAAATAACTTGAATTGGCTTTTGTACCAGTTTGTTTTTCGGAATATGAATATAAACACCTTCGCTTGAAAACGCCGTATTTAAAGATGTCAAGCTATCTTTTGTAGCTGCTTTATTAAAATAATTTTCTACAATTAAACGGTATTTCGGTTTTGTTAATGCCGAAGACATTAAGCAAACATCCAGACCGTCGTGTGTGGTCTGCGATAAATGTGATGAATATTTTCCATCGATAAACACAACTTTAAAAGTGTCAATATCGTGAATGAAATATTTTTTTACATCATTGTATTCTATAGTATTTTCCTGATTAGGAAAAACACTGTAATCATCTTTTAAAACACTGTTCAAAGAAGTGTACTTCCAGGCTTCTTCCTTTTTTGTTGGGAAGCCTTTTTCTTCAAATATTTTGATAGCTTCGTTTCTGACATTATGAATAAACGTATCTGTATCGACTTCGTTTTCGAATGCTAAAAAGGATGCTATTAATTTTTCTTTTAATTCCATTTTTTTGAGTTTTCAGTAGTAGTCTCGGTTTTAATAAGTTTGTAAACTGAGACTGAGACTGTGTACTTAAATTTAAGCGTTCACTTCTTCTTTAATCCAGTCGTATCCTTTTTCTTCAAGTTCGTGCGCTAATTCTTTTCCGCCCGATTTTACAATGCGGCCATTATACAAAACGTGTACAAAATCTGGAACAATATACTCTAACAAACGTTGGTAATGTGTTATAACAATAACTGCGTTGTCTTTACTTTTTAGTTTGTTAACACCGTTAGCGACAATACGCAAAGCATCAATATCTAAGCCAGAATCGGTTTCATCAAGAATAGCTAATTTAGGTTCAAGCATAGCCATTTGAAAAATCTCATTACGTTTCTTTTCACCACCAGAAAACCCTTCGTTTAAAGAGCGCGATAAAAATTTTCTATCAATTTCTAAAAGTTCTGATTTTTCGCGGATTAACTTCAGCATATCTTTTGCCGGCATGTCTTCCAATCCTTTAGCTTTACGGGTTTCGTTAATAGCTGTTTTCATGAAGTTAGTAACCGATACTCCTGGGATTTCAACAGGATATTGAAATGATAAAAACACGCCTTTGTGTGCGCGTTCTTCGGCAGCTAATTCATTAATGTCTTCGTTATCAAATAAGATGCTTCCTTCTGTAACTTCGTATTCTTCTTTGCCAGCAATAACGGCAGCTAAAGTGCTCTTTCCAGAACCATTTGGTCCCATAATAGCATGTACTTCACCTGCTTTTACTTCTAAATTTACACCTCTTAATATTCCTTTATCCTCAATACTTGCGTGCAAGTTGTTTATTTTTAACATGTTGCTAATTTTATTCTTTTTAAATAATTTATCCTACTGAGCCTTCTAAACTTATTTCCAAAAGTTTTTGAGCTTCCACCGCAAATTCCATTGGGAGTTTATTTAGCACCTCTTTGCTAAATCCGTTTACAATAAGTGCGATGGCTTTTTCAGTATTGATGCCACGTTGGTTGCAATAGAAAATCTGGTCTTCGCCAATTTTACTAGTGGTTGCTTCGTGTTCTATTTTTGCTGTTTTATTTTTTGCTTCTATGTATGGAAATGTATGCGCGCCACATTCGTTACCCATAAGTAAACTATCACATTGTGAAAAATTACGTGCGTTATCGGCATTCGGACTAATTTTAACCAATCCTCGGTAACTATTTTGAGATTTTCCTGCTGAAATACCTTTTGAAATAATAGTCGATTTAGTATTTTTTCCCAAATGGATCATTTTCGTACCCGTATCAGCTTGTTGGTAATTATTTGTAACCGCAATTGAATAAAATTCACCAACCGAATTATCACCTTTTAATACGCATGAAGGGTATTTCCAGGTAACGGCACTTCCTGTTTCAACTTGTGTCCAAGAGATTTTAGCATTTTTTTCGCATAAACCACGTTTGGTTACAAAATTGTAAACTCCACCTTTACCTTCTGCATTTCCAGGATACCAGTTTTGAACCGTTGAATATTTTATTTCTGCATCATCTAAAGCAATTAATTCCACCACAGCGGCGTGCAATTGATTTTCATCACGACTTGGTGCTGTACAACCTTCCAAATAACTTACATAACTGCCTTCATCAGCAATAACAAGCGTTCTTTCAAACTGTCCCGTTCCCGCTTGATTAATTCTAAAATAAGTAGAAAGTTCCATTGGGCAACGAACGCCTTTTGGAATGTAACAGAAACTTCCATCGCTAAAAACAGCTGAGTTTAAAGCAGCGTAGAAATTATCCTTTTGGGGCACTATAGTACCTATGTATTTTTTTACTAATTCCGGATGCTCGCGCAATGCTTCGGAGATAGAGCAAAAAATAATGCCTTTCTCACCAAGAGTTTTCTTAAATGTTGTAGCAACAGAAACCGAATCTATTACCACATCCATGGCAACATTAGATAGTTTTTTTTGCTCATCTATAGAAATTCCAAGTTTTGCAAATGTTGCCAGTAATTCTGGATCAACTTCATCTAAACTATTGTATTTAGGCTTGCTGTTTGGCGCAGAATAATACGAAATAGCTTGAAAATCTGGTTTTTTATAATGCACGTTTGCCCATTCTGGTTCCGTCATTTCCTTCCAGGCGCGGAAAGCTTCCAATCGCCATTCGGTCATCCATTCTGGTTCTTCTTTTTTAAGAGAAATTGCACGAACAATATCTTCGTTTAAACCAATAGGAAACGTATCAGACTCTATATCTGTATAAAATCCGTATTCGTATTCTTTGGTTTTAAGCTCTTCCCTTAAATCGTCCTCTGTATATTTATTACTCATATTTTTTTTAATAGTTGAATGTTCCTTTCCTTTGGAAAGGTTGGGATAGTATTAAAGTGAAAACGATTCGCCACAACCACAAGTGCGATTGGCATTTGGGTTGTTAAACACAAAACCGGTTCCGTTTAAACCTCCAGAATATTCTAAAGTAGTTCCAATCAAATACAGGAAGCTTTTTTTGTCTACAATAATTTTAACATCATTATCAACAAATACTTTATCACCATCTTGATTTTCTTTATCAAACTTTAAATCGTAAGATAACCCCGAGCAACCGCCACTTTTAACACCTACACGCACAAAGTCGTTGGTAGGGTCAAAGCCATCATCTGTCATGAGTTCTATTACTTTTTTCTTAGCCGTTTCAGAAACTTTTATCATATTATTATTATTAAATTTAGCCTTATCCTAGTAATATTTTTATTAAGACAGTTTCTAAATAGGGTACAAATATACAATATAAGTCACGTATTTCCACATAACCTAACATTATATTAGCATATAGTTTTATAGGTTTTTCTTATGGAATAAAAATATTGAACGTTTACGGGAGATTTATAGTTTTAAGTTAAATAAATTGAGTTTTTATTACTTAAAGCGTAATCGTTTATATAAATAAGCTTCTTATTTTTGCATTATGATAGAAGATAAAAATCAACAGCGTACTCAATTAAGCGATTTAGGGGAATTTGGATTGATAGACCACTTAACTAAAAATTTTAAAATTAGTCATAAATCGACCATCAAAGGTATTGGAGATGACGCAGCTGTTTTAAAATTTGGAACTAAAAAAATTGTTGTTAGTACCGATTTATTAATTGAAGGTGTGCATTTCGATTTAAGTTATATGCCATTAAAACACCTTGGTTATAAAGCCGTTATTGTAAATCTATCGGATGTGTATGCAATGAATGCTAGGCCTACACAAATCACTGTTTCAATTGCAGTTTCAAACAGATTTCCTTTAGAAGCACTTGAAGATTTATATGCAGGTATAGAAACAGCTGCAAATATTTATAATATAGATGTGATTGGCGGCGATACTACATCCTCTAATACAGGGCTTTTAATTTCTGTGACGGCTATTGGAGAAGTTAAAGAAGAAGTTTATAGAAATGGGGCAAAACCGAGTGATTTATTAGTTGTGTCAGGAGATTTAGGTGGTGCTTTTATGGGATTGCAGGTATTAGAGAGAGAAAAAGAAGTATATAAAGTAAACCCTAATAGTCAGCCAGATTTAACGCCTTATACTTATATAATTGAACGCCAATTAAAACCAGAAGCCAGAAAAGATATTATTAAATTGTTGAAAGATTTAGATGTAAAACCTACGTCGATGATTGATATTAGTGATGGATTATCTTCTGAAATTATGCACTTGTGTAAGCAGAGTAATGTTGGCTGCGATTTATATGAAGATAAAATTCCTTTAGATCCACAAGTTATTTCGACTTGTGAAGAATTTAATATAGACAGTACTACGGTTGCTTTAAATGGAGGAGAAGATTATGAACTTTTGTTTACCATTTCTCAGGCAGATTTTCCAAAAATAAAAGCGAATCCTAATTTTAGTATTATTGGTTTTATGAAAGAAGCAGGCGAAGGCATGCATTTAGTTACACGAGGTGATACTAAAATTCCAATTAAGGCACAAGGGTGGAAAAATTTTAATGCTTAAAAACCAATAATTTCTCAGGGTTTATAGCCGGTTGACTTTGTTTATCGCTTGATTTCATATGGCGTTTTATATAAATCCGCTCTAAGACATCATTAATTTCTTTAAACTTTGGTGTTAGTTCAATCAGGTGACCGTTTCCGTTGGTTGTAAGTTGTTTTTTGCAGTTTTTGCACGCGAATTCTTTGACATGATTGGTAACATTGCGTGTTACTTCAAAATCATGCCCGAAAACAAGGCATTGGATGTTTTTCATTTAAATACTTAATTAGCTTAATTATAGGGGCAATCAAGATATAAAAATGAATTGTAAGTTATTTAGAATTTGTTAATAAATCGATGAAAGGACTTTTTTGCCCCCTGAACGTTCCATTCTGGACTGATGAATTCGCTCCAAAATCGCATTAATTTCTTTAAATTTTGGAGTTAGTTCAATTAACGATCCATTGCTGTTTGTTGTTAATTGTTTTTTACAATGCGAACAGGTGTATTCCTTTACATGATAGGTAACGTTTTTGGTTACTTCGAAATCATGTCCAAAAATTTGGCAGTACATTTTAGGAATTAAAGTAGGTTTGTTGGTTGTAATTTTCATGGTTTGAGCGTATTAAGTCTATAAATATAAATATAAAATTTAAATAAAACGACATAACGCTAAATAAAATCGATGAAATGCATAATGTGTAATATAAATTTGTCTTTATTTTCAATATGACTCATATGTCCATCAGGAAATTCAACTATTTTTATATCCGTGTTTTTTGTCTGGGCTATCGTAGATTCATAATCTAGAGCAGGGTCTCTTTTACTAATAATCATCATTTTTTTAAACGATGAAGATTGCAAAACATGTTCTCTGTTTTCTCTTATTTTCATACCTTCTAAAGCAGCAATAATACCTTGTAAAGGCGTTTCTAAAGCGCTCTGAATAACCTCTTTTATTTTCTCATTAAATAATATGCGGTTTTTTGGTCTGAATAGATTTTTAATAGCGATTCTTACAAAGATTTTATGGTTTTGTTTAACAGCAACAACAGCTCTATCTCTATTTTGCATTTTCTCCTCGGTATCTGCAAGCGCAGTAGAATTCATTAAGCATAGCTTTTTTACTCTTTTTGGATTTTTTTCTGCGAAAGCAAGCGCCACATAACCACCCATGGAATGCCCGATAATAGTGGATTCTTTTATTTTTAAATGATTAAGAATAACTTCAACGGCTTCGGCCATTAATTCCATGCTGTGAACATACCCCAAGCAGGGCGTTTTTCCATGACCTAATAAATCAATACAAATCACTCTGTTTTTCTTAGATATTTCTGGAGCTAAATCGTTCCACATGGTAGAGTTTTCTAAAAAGCCATGGAGTAAAACTACAGGGTTTCCTTTGCCTTGATCAGTATAAAATAAGTCTATGCCTTTAAATGTTTGTGTCATATCGATTAAATAATGTTAAGCTTTAACCTTTTTAATGGCCGTAAAGGCTTTATCTACAAACTCATCTTCCACTAAAATGGTAAACTCGTTGGTTGTTGAAATTACTTCATAAAGGACAATCCCTTCCCATGCTAAACGCTTAAAAAATTGATAATATAATCCAGCAATTTTAGAGTTGTCTTGTGGAAGATTTATGCTAATTGCCGAAAGCCCGTCCTGAATGGCAAGAAAACTTTCGTTTTTTAAATTCTCTTTAATAAATTCATCTAGACTACTTGAAATTATAATGTTACTTTCATGAATCCCTCTTGTAAATGTGTAAAATAATTTAGATTCTTGATTAATACGTTCTAAAATTTTCGCGTGATTATCAATTATGGTTTCAGAGTTTTTTATAGTGAAATCGGTTAAGTTTGAGCGGACTGTTATGTCGCCTAAATTCTGCATGAATTTTTTCATTTTCACAGAATTTGATAATGCTGGTGGCGGATTGTAGCGTCTTAAAGCCATCATAATAGCACCAGATTTTACTTCTTTTTTCAGCATTTTACTTATTGGCTCTGTAAGTTCGATTGCGAGTGCGCTGAAATTTATAATGTTTCTTGAAAGCGCTTCTTCTAAATAGGGTTGCGTAATTAAAATATCTTCAACACAATTTGATACGGTTCTCATGTTATAGGAATTTTTATTTCTAGGTGGTTATAATAAATGCGAAATGTTAATTATTTAACAATATGTGCAAAAATAAACATATTTTTTAATAAATATCTTTTTTAGGCTAAGGAGTTATAGTTTAGCACATTATTTTAATTGAAAAGGATATGAATAGATTGATTATTGCAGTAAAAATTAGTCTGGACTAAAATATTAAAGCATTAAGCATACGATATGAAAGTATTAAAATTTGGTGGGACTTCGGTTGGATCGGTTGAAAATATATGTAATGTTAAAAACATTATTAACGATGGCGAAAAAAAGATAGTTGTTTTGTCTGCGATGTCTGGCACAACCAATCAATTAGTTGCTATATCAAAACATATTTGTGATAATGAGGATAATGAAGCTATTGATAAAATTAATAAGCTTCATGAAACGTATTTTTCTGTACTTGATAATCTTATTACAAAAGCCTCATTAAATAAAGATGTTAAAACATATGTTTCGGGAATTTTTAACTTATTAGTTGAATGTACTGCTAAACAATTTTCTAAAGAATTAGAAAATCAGATAGTAGCGCAAGGTGAGTTACTTTCAACTTATATGGTTAATAGTTATTTAAATCAAGAAGGGATAAGTTCAACTTTACTGCCAGCCTTAGATTTTATGCGAATAGATGCTGCAAAAGATCCAGATCTTGACTATATAAAAGCAAAATTTGAAACGACTTTTATTAAAGCTGAAGACTCAGATATTTATATTACGCAGGGATTTATTTGTTTAGACGTTAAAGGAGCTATTTCAAATCTTCAACGTGGAGGAAGTGATTACACAGCAACTATTATAGGTGCTGCCATTAATGCTGAAGAAGTTCAAATTTGGACAGACATAGACGGGATGCATAATAACGACCCGAGGTATGTTGAAAACACCAGACCTATTTCAAATTTATCTTTTGATGAAGCGGCAGAATTAGCCTATTTCGGCGCAAAAATATTACACCCCCAAACTGTAACCCCAGCGAGAGCACTTAATATTCCGGTGCGTTTAAAAAACACGATGAATCCGGAGGCTTATGGTACTTTAATCAACGACGATCATTCTGAAAGTGGGGTTAAAGCCATGGCTGCTAAGGATGGTATTACTGCCATTAAAATAAAATCTGGCAGAATGTTACAGGCACACGGATTTTTGAAAAAAGTGTTTGAAATATTTGAAATTTACGAAACATCTATAGATATGATTACCACATCGGAAGTTGCGGTGTCGTTAACTATTGATGATGACAAAAATCTTGATAAAATTTTAACCGAATTAGAAAAATTTGCAATTATTGAAGTAGATAAAAACCAAAGCATAATTTGTTTGGTTGGACATTCGGTTGTGAATCATTCAGAAACATATAAGTTATTCCAAATATTACAAGATGTAAAAATCAGAATGATTTCTTACGGCGGAAGTAATAATAATATTTCATTGTTGGTAGATACCAAAAATAAAATAAACACGCTGCAAAAACTAAACGATTATTTATTTGAATTAGTCACTCTGTAAATTGCAATATTTTAGTAATGCTAGCAAAAAGGGTCGTTATTTAACGACCCTTTTGTTTTGTTTTATGAATTCATTAAATCTTCAATTTCATCGACTTCAATAGGAATATTGCGCATCAAATTAAATGGTTCACCAGATTTTTGAATGACAACATCATCTTCTAATCTAATACCAAAGCCTTCTTTTGGGATATAAATACCAGGCTCTACGGTAAACACCATATTGGCTTGCATAGGTTCGGTTAAAACACCATAATCATGTGTATCTAAGCCCATATGATGGCTCGTTCCATGCATAAAATACTTTTTGTAAGCTGGCCATTCTTTGTCTTCTTTTTGTACATCAGCTTTATCCAAAAGTTTTAAATCTAGTAACTCCGAAGTCATAAGTTTTCCAACTTCTACATGATATGCAGCCCAGTCAGTACCTGGTAAAAGCATTTTTGTTGCTTCATTTTTTACGCGATTTACGGCATTATAAACCTCTTTTTGTCGTTTGGTGAATTTACCAGATACCGGAATTGTACGCGTCATATCACTGGAATAATTGGCATATTCTGCTCCAACGTCCAGTAATATTAAATCGCCAGTTTTACATTGTTTGTTATTTTCTATATAGTGTAAAACATTCGCATTATTTCCTGAAGCTACAATAGGCGTGTAAGCGAATTTTTTAGATCGGTTCCTTAAAAATTCATGCATAAATTCGGCCTCAATTTCGTATTCCCATACATTTGGTTTTACAAAGTTTAAAATGCGTCGAAAACCTTTCTCTGTAATATCACACGCCTGTTGAATTAGGTCTATTTCAATTTTACTTTTAACGGAGCGTAACCGTTGTAATATTGGAGCGCTTTTGGCCACTGCGTGCGCAGGGTATTTATCTGTTAGCCACTTTGTAAATCGGTCTTCTCGTGTTTGTGTTTCGACATTGGCTCTGTAATGTTCGTTGGTGTTTATGTAAACCGTGTCGCATTGTGTCATTAATTCAAACATGATTTTTTCCATCTCCTGAAGCCAATAAACCGTTTTTATGCCACTGCTTTTAAAAGCGGCTTCTTTGGTTAGTTTTTCACCTTCCCAAATAGCAATGTGGTCGTTGGTTTCTTTTAAAAATAAAATTTCACGATGTTTTTCTTTTGGGCAATCAGGAAACATTACCAAAATGCTTTCTTCCTGGTCTACACCACTTAAATAAAAAATATCGCGATGTTGTTCAAAGGGCAACGTGCTATCGGCGCTTACAGGATAAATGTCGTTTGAGTTAAAAACAGCTAAACTTTTAGGCTTCATTTTAGAAGTAAAGTTTTTTCTGTTTTCAATAAAAAGCTTCGAATTTATGGGAAAGTATTTCATAAGGTGATTTTTGTTTTATTTAAAGATTTTATGCAAAACGCTATGAATCAATTCAGTAAATGATTATCATCTTTGCGTGCTTATGTTTAGATTATTTAAATATTTACTAAGTTAAAAGTAACAAAACAAATTTTATCTTAAGCAATAATTTGGTATATTTGATACTGTCTCGATTTGAAATTGCTATATCTTATAAAGCTATGAAAAAACGCCATAATCAGATTACGCTCATTTTGTTGCTTTTTGCTATTAGTTTGAGTAATCTATATGCCCAAATCCTACTTAAAGAAGTACCATTGAAACAACAAATTGAGAAGTCCAGTTTGGTTGTAGAAGGGATAGTAATTTCTAAAAAGTCTTTTTGGGATGCAGACAACAAAAATATTTATACATCTAATATTATAGAAGTTTATAAAGTTTTTAAGGGTGAACCATTAGAAACCATCGAGGTTATAACTAAAGGAGGAACCGTAGGTTTATCAGCTGAAATTGTTACGCCAAGTTTAAAATTAAATTATGGAGATATAGGTGTATTAATGTTGTATGAAAGTAATGTAAAACTAAATCTTCAAAGTAAATCTTCAAAAAAACAATTTAAATCTTACGGGTCGTCACAAGGATTTTACAAATATAATTTATATGATAATACAGCTGTTAATCCGTTTAATAAAAAACAAGGAATTACGTCGGATTTCTATAACGAAATTATAAGTCTAACTGGGAGTAATTTTGTTGAAATTAAGGTTGCAAATTTAGTAAACAAGCAAAGCAAATCAAGTAAAAGCACATTGCTTGTTCCGGGATCTATTACTTTTACTCCAACAACTGTTACTGCTGGAACAAAAACTATATTAACCATAAATGGAACAGGTTTTGGAAGTTTAATTGGAAAAGTGTCTTTTTTTAATGGTGATGATGGAGGCGCTACTTTTATAGATGCTTTAAGTAGCCAGATAAAAACTTGGAATAACACCCAAATTACAGTCGAAGTCCCATCAGAAGCAGGGACTGGCAAAATTCGAGTTACCGATAGTGATAATGTTTCGACTCCTTCTGTCGGAACCTTAACGGTTATATATTCTGAAATTAATGTTATTTATGATGCAGATGATTTTACCGATTCAGGGGGTAATAATGGGCCTCTTCTGCCAAATGCATATAGAACACAACACATTAATGATAATACTGCTGGTGGTTATACATGGCAAATGTATACTGGATTTGATGGAAATACTAATGCCAAAGCTGCTTTTTTAAGAGCATTTGATACATGGCGATGTGGAACTGGGATTAATTGGGTAACAGGAACCCCAACATCTACTGTCAATGTAGCTGCTTTCGATGGGACTAATGTTATTAGATTCGATATTGGAAGCGAGTTAGAAACTGGTGTTTTAGGGCAATGTAGCTTTTATTTTAATGGATGTTCGTTAGGAACGACTTTTAATTGGTATGTTTCAGAGCTAGATATTGTTTTTAATGATTCGGAAAATTGGAATTATAGTCCTGTTACAAATTCAACGAAACTTAATCAGTTCGATTTTGAAACTGTAGCCCTTCACGAGTTAGGGCATGGACATCAATTAGGGCATGTAATTGATACTTTTGATGTAATGCATTATGCTATATCAAATTCAGAAGAGCAAAGAGTATTAGGGCCTAGCAATATTACGTGTGCCAGTGATATTCAAAAAAGAAGCACAACAACTGCCGTATGCGGGCAATTGGTAATGACCAATCACCCATGTTATTTAAGTATCGATGAAGAAGAATTAAAAGAAGCAATAAGTATCTATCCAAATCCAGCCAAAGGAATATTTAACATTAAAAATTCATCATTATTAAGTTTAGATAAAGTTGTTATATATGATATTAGAGGTAGACTTATTTCTGAATACGATATGAGAAATTCAGCAAGAATAAAAACAATTAATTTAATTGGAGTTTCAAAAGGGATGTATTTTGTGAATATTCATTCAGAAAAAACAATGATTACTAAAAAGTTGGTTTTAGATTAATATTGAAAAATTGTTTAAAAAGGGTGCCTTTTAGTTGGGTGTTTTTCTTGCATGACGATAATTTTCTTTTAAAATCATTCTAAATAACAAAAACATGACTATTGTTTGTTGTCTAAAACATCATCCTAACTTACATTTGCATTCATATAAATAAATTCAATAAAATGGGCGGATTTTTTAATTCTTCAATCGGAAGAAAAGTAGCCATGGCGCTTTCAGCTTTTTTCCTCATGTTTTTCTTAATTATTCATTTAGCAGTTAACATAACTTCTGTTTTTAGTGCAGATGTGTTTAATGATTTGTCTCATTTCATGGGAACCAATCCTTTAATTCAATTTGCCTTACAACCTGTATTAATCTTTGGCGTTGTATTTCATTTTGTGATGGGTTTTATTTTAGAACTGAAAAACAAAAAAGCACAAGGTGTTGCTTATGCTAAAAATAACGGAGCAGCAAATTCTACTTGGATGAGCAGAAACATGATTTACAGT
>Ga0208305_10000325_pt1 | contig 25663 bp, 23 predicted proteins | sample ColrivemetaGS741_FD_187605 | JGI IMG/M metagenome (GOLD analysis project Ga0208305, IMG submission 187605) | Estuarine microbial communities from the Columbia River estuary - Flood tide ETM metaG S.741 (SPAdes) (version 2) | ecosystem: Environmental > Aquatic > Marine > Intertidal zone >... | reverse complement strand
AAGAACTAACTGTTTGACCATTTGGTAATTTACCAGAAACTCTTATTGTTACTTCTCTTCCTGAGGAAGGTGTCATTGTATATTTCCCCGAACCTGAACTTCTATTTAACCCAGTAGCTGATGCTGTAACTAAGTTGTCAGGAATTCCTGGAATTGAAATAGTCATTGGGTTTGGCACACCCCTATAAACTACATTCATTTTATCCGCTGAAATTACAGCACTATTTGGTTTTGGAATAACTGCATATGTACTGTTAATTTCAATTTCAACTGGCTCTCCGTTTTCTATAAAAACAAATTTCCCTTTTACTTCACGTTCTCCAACTCCCCCTGCAGGAAAATCTAAAATAGCTCCTCCGTTTTCAATTTTAGTAATTTTATTTCCATTAACGATAACTTCAGATGGTTGTAAAGATGCATCATAACGCCCTAAAACAATTTTCCCCTTAAAATTTTCACCTTGAAAAAAGGCAGATTTTTCAGGAATTAAAATTGTATTATAATTAGACATTGAAACATCACTTTCTAGCTGCCCTCCTAAAAGACTACTATAAATTTCTGTTTGTGTTGTTCTAATATCAGTTTGCATTGAAGTTAAATTGGTTACCGTAGAAATTAAAGGAAAACCTTCATATCTATTTTTTAACCAAGCTTGTTTACCATCTTCAGTGTCTTGATCTGAAGTATCAAAACGCTTTTGAATATTAGCTACTAATGGACTTTTTTCACCAAGAAGTTTTACAATTTCATCCCTATATCCATTAATATGATCTAAAAATTCTTGCCCAGCTTCTGAAAAAGCATCTCCCTCAAAAAAATGCTCATCAACAATAGCTATTTTATCCATTGACTCATAATCTTTTAAATCTTCTTGATCGGTAAGAAAAAATACTTTTTTTGATTCAAGATAATCATTGAAATTTTTAGATAATTCATCAACGTTATTTGCTGTAGCGAATAAAGTACTATATTTTTCAGGTTGTTCCTGAGCCTTAGTACCTAAATTTTGAAGAATTTCGTTATTTTTAACTGATGCCGTTGCATTGTTATCAGTTAGTTTTTCATTCATGTAACCAAAAGCAGAAAGTACTTCTTTAGACATTTGCATTGCTATCATTGCAATGAAAATTAAGTACATTAAGTTAATCATTTTCTGCCTTGGTGATAATTTACCTGAAGCCATTTCTAATAAGTTTTTAGTTTAATAATTAATTTTTTTCAATAAACAATTAATTATTTATTAGACATTGCAGATAACATACCACCATAAACACCGTTTAAAGATGATAAGTTTGTTGCCAAAGACTCCATTTGTTCTTTTAATTTACCAGCATTCACTGTAACTTGCTCATTTATCTCAGCTTGCCTACTAGTACTATCTAGTTGTACTTTATATAAACTATTTAAAGATTCCATTTGCGCAGCAGCCAATGATAATTGTTCACTATACTTATTAGTGGCAGCAATAGAATCTACGGCAGGAGCTATATTTTCAGCAGCTCCTTTAAAATTTTGAATACTTTCCCCTAAACTTTTAATTAATCCAGCATCTAGTTTAGCATCTCTCAACATATCATCTAATTTTTGAGATAATAAACTCTGGGTTTCTCTTACTTCAGCTTTATCTTTATCACGCATATTTCCGCTAGCTAATTCAGGGTATACTAAAGACCAGTCTAAATCTTCTTCAACTGAATCAAATGCAGAAACAAAGAATACCAATGCTTCAACTGCCATACCAATAGTTAACATTAAACCACCGTAAGGCCAGTGTTGAATTTTAAAAAGTGCTCCTAAAATTACAATTGCCGCACCTATACCATAAGCATAGTTAAATAATTTTTTTGTATTTCTTGATTGTGCCATAATTTAAGTGTTTAGTTTGTGTTTATAAAGTTGATTTTATTTCTTAATTTTCATTTATATCTGTCCCTAAGAAGTCTTGTACTGTTCTAAAACCAATATAACTTCTTGCTGAGTCTGCATATTCATAATCTCTAGTACTTACCTCTAAAAAATAGGCTACATCTTTCCAAGATCCTCCTCTAATAACTTTTCTATGATTTTTATCTATTTCAACATTAGGATTCATTGTTGAACCAATATAATAAGATGCCTCACTATATGCAGTATTTGTCCATTCAGCAACATTTCCAGACATATTATATAGACCAAAGTCATTTGGCGGGTACGATTTAGCTTCAACAGTATAAAGTGCTCCATCTACTGCATAATTACCTCTAGTAGGTTTAAAATTAGCTAAAAAACATCCTCTATCTGTAGTAGTATATGGACCACCCCAAGGATATGTAGCATTTTCCAGACCGCCTCTAGCTGCATATTCCCATTCTGCTTCCGTTGCCAATCTAAATTGTGGCACTTGTGTTGGCTTTCTTTTTGAATTTAAAAAATCATTTTTCTTTTTGGTTCTCCATTTACAAAAAGCTTTTGCTTGCATCCAAGAAACTCCAACAACAGGATAGTCATTAAATGCTTGATGATAAAAATAATCCTGATGCATTGGATCGTTATAAGAATAATTAAAATCTCTTACCCATACAGTTGTATCAGGATAAACATTAATTGTTTCTTGTTTTATAAAATTTCTCCTGTCTCCTTTATTTCTTGCAGCAGCTTCTTGATCTAACCAAAAATACTTAAACTTTAATTTGTTCACATTAATCATTCTCCTGCCTTCAAAACTATCCTCAATAGGTGTAAAAACAGAATCAATCATTACTTCGGCATATTCTTCACTAGGAAAATCGTTTACATTCCAAAAAATTTCAGTATCCCAATTCAACATTTTTCCTTGAGTTGGAGAATTAGGATCGCCTAAACTACCATAAGTTTTCATCATATACTTTTGATAAGGTGACATATCCGTCGAATCGATATTTAAAAACTTATAATCTTCTAAAACTGGCTCTCCATCAAACGACATTAATTCTGAGAATAATGCAAGCTCAGTCCTTACCACAGAATCTCTAACCCATTGAACAAATTCTTTATATTCGCTATTGGTTATTTCTGTTTCATCCATATAAACGGGACGTACAGTTACTGTTCGGGCGGGGGAATTTAATGAACTTGCAACATCTTCACTCTGTTTACCCATTGTAAATGACCCCCCTGGAATTAAAGTCATCCCTAGAGGTCTTTCTGAATGCCAATTACTTGAAGATCTAACTCCAACCAATTCACCTTGCTCATTAGAACCACAGCTAAACATAACCAACACTAGTGAAATATACAATGATATTTTATTCATATTAATTTATTATTCAATTATGACAAACCTATTACTAATTATTTTAAAATACAATATTTATTTAATCTGTTTAAAACTAAAAAAAACACATTTTATTATAACAAATTTTTAAAATTTTATACTAATTTTTTTAAAGTTCGTATCCATCGTTCTGGAATTTCCTGATTACTTGCACTTACATATTCTTGATATGTACAAGGTATTAACGCATGTCTTTTGAATTTATTATTTTCATTTAGCCCTATTTCCATCCACCATCTTCCACTTTTATGACTTTTATAAAAGTTTAATATTTGATCTTCAATAGGAACAATGAATTTTTTGTACTGATCTTTTAATCCAAATGGATAATCGTTGGCTCTATAATTAACTCCTTCTATAAAATACCAAATCATTTGTGAAATTAATTGAGCTGTTTGGTTTTTAACATCCATTTTTGGATTGTATTCAAAAATACCGAATGATGAAACCTTATCACTTATACCCGCATATCTTGCAATTGCACAAATATCAGTACCAGAAAGACCGTTTGGAGTTGCGTTATTATTCCCAGGCGCATCTGCATTTTTTACTGAAGATAAATCTACACTTACAATATCTGCATCGCGTAAAATTGGCTCTACAATTTGAATAGAATTTAAAACTTCACCTAATCTATATGCCTCAAAATATAAGCTCTCAATCAAATCAATTTCATCCTGAGAATTGAAATATGTCTGATAACCAATGTTACAATAATTAAATAGGTTGTTTGGTTGATTCATGACAATCTTACTTAAATAAGATTGAGAAGTTAATTCATCTTCTATAGATCCTAAATCGAATTTATTATCAACAGCTACAATATTTACAGTTTGTTCAAGCTTGTCATATGCTCTGTAATTGGAATAAGTTAAATCCTGTCCCCCACCAATAATAATTGGAATTATTTTACCTTTAATTAAAAAGCTTAATAATTCATTTAAAGCAAAATAGGTGTCTTCAATAGTATTTCCTTCAATAATATCTCCTAAATCGGCCACGTTTATTGGCCAATTTCCTGGATAAAGCTTATAAAGTTCTTTTCTTACTTCATCTAAACCCAGCCCTGTTCCATAATTACCAACCGAAGCTCTACCCTCCAAAACACCAATAATTGCTATTTTAGTATTTGATAAATCTGGAAAATTATTTTTTTCGGTATAGATTTTCATGCATTGACCAAAAGTTTGATTGGTTTGCATTTTAGCATAAGATAATAATGTATTGTCGACAGGTTTTAGGTAATCGAAATTCATTTTTTGGGGTTAATATTTGCCTTTTTCATTGGCAAGATAAATAAAATATTTATTTTTTATTTATTTTTCTTTTAGTTGTTTTCTTTTTTGGGGCATTCTTTTCAATTATATCTTTTACTTCCTCTAACGTTAATCTAGTAGCGTCAACAGTTTTTGGTAATTCAATTTTAACTTTTCCCTTTAAAATATTTGATCTACCCCAACGCGCTTTTTCTACTCTAATTCCTTCTTCTTCCCAATTGTGAAGCACTTTTTCAATATCTTTTCTTTTTTTATCTTCAATTAATTCTTCAAGATTAGATTGAGTTAAATTATCGAAATCATATTTTTTATTAACATTAATAAAAATGCTATTCCATTTAATAAAAGGTCCAAATCTACCAACTCCTTTTTGAATTGGTAAGTTTTCATATTTACCAATTGGGGCATCTGCTTTTTGTTTTTCCCGAATTAATTCAATAGCTCTATTAATATCAATTGACATTGGGTTTTCATCTTTTGGAATTGAAACAAACATTTTATCAAATTTAATATATGGTCCAAAACGACCACTTGCAACAATTACATCTGTATTTTCAAATCCTCCTATTTTTTTTGGAAGTTTAAACAAATCCATAGCTTCTTTAAATGTGATAGTTGCTAATGTTTGATCTCCTTGTAAACTCGCAAATTTTGGTTTTTCTTCATCTGTTGCTTCACCTATTTGAACCATTACTCCAAATCTACCTAAACGAGCATAAACGTTTTTTCCACTTTTAGGGTCTATCCCTAATAATCTTTCCCCTTTGGCTCTATCTGCATTTGCAGCTACATCTTCCACAATTGGATGAAAATTATTATAAAAATCTTTAATCATAGAAATCCAATCTTCCTTTCCTTCAGCAATATCATCAAATTCAGATTCTACTTTTGCTGTAAAACCAAAATCTAAAATATTTGAAAAATTCTCAACTAAAAAGTCATTTACAATATTTCCAATATCTGTTGGAACCAATTTTCCTTTATCTGAGCCTACTTTTTCAGTTAAAACTTTTGAAGTAACTTTTCCTTTAGTAAGTTTTATTTGAGTGTAATCTCTATCAACACCTTCAACTGTTCCTTTCTCTACATACTCTCTTCGCTGAATTGTTGAAATTGTTGGTGCATATGTTGACGGACGTCCAATTCCTAATTCTTCCAATCTTTTTACTAAAGCAGCTTCTGTATATCTATATGGTGGTCTTGAATATCTTTCCGTGGCAATAATATTTTTATTAACTAAACCATCTCCTTTTGTTAAGTTTGGAAGCATTCCTTCCTGCTCTTCTTCTTCATTATCTGTACCTTCTAAATATACCTTTAGAAATCCTTCAAACTTTATCATTTCACCGTTTGCAGTGAGTATTTTATCATTATTTGAATTTGCTACTCTAACATTAGTTCGCTCTAACTTAGCATCACTCATTTGCGAGGCTATGGTTCTTTTCCATATTAAATCATACAATCTATCTTGATCGTAATCAACAGAAATCGACTGCTGACTCATAGTTGTAGGTCGAATAGCTTCATGGGCTTCTTGTGCTCCTTTTGAATTATTACTGAAATTTCTTGGTTTACTATATGCTTCTCCATAAGATGAAATAATTTCTTCCTGAGCTTCATTTTTAGCGTCATCAGATAAATTTACGCTATCAGTTCTCATATATGTAATAAAACCTGCTTCGTACAAACGTTGAGCAATCATCATTGTTTTTGCAACAGGAAAGTACAGTTTTCTTGAAGCCTCCTGCTGTAAAGTTGAAGTTGTAAATGGTGCTGCAGGAGATTTTTTAGCAGGTTTTTTCTGCAAATCATCAACTTCAAAATTTGCGTCTATACAAGAATTTAAAAACGATTCAGCTTCTTCCTTAGCATCAAAATTCTTCGGTAAATTAGCTTTAAATTTTTTACCTTCTGAGTTTGCAAATTCTGCAATTACTTTATAAGTAGCAACTGGTTTAAATTCCGTAATTTCACGTTCTCTTTCTACAATCAATCGTACAGCAACAGACTGCACCCTTCCGGCAGACAGTCCTCCTTTTATTTTTCTCCAAAGTACTGGAGATAATTCATAACCTACTAACCTATCTAAAACTCTACGAGCTTGTTGAGCATTGACTAAGTTATAGTCTAAACTTCTTGGATTTTCAACTGCTTTTAATATTGCTTTTTTAGTAATTTCGTGAAATACTATTCGCTTGGTATTTGCGTCTTTTAATTTTAATTGCTCAAATAAATGCCAAGCTATTGCTTCCCCTTCACGATCCTCATCCGAAGCTAACCAAACAGTATCTGCCTTTTTTGCTAAATCTTTTAATTTTTTAACTACGGCTTTCTTATCAGATGAAACAGTATATTTTGGCATAAAATCACCTTCAACATCAATTCCTATTTCTTTAGAAGGTAAATCTGCAATATGCCCAAAACTAGATTCAACTTGGAAATCTTTTCCTAAAAATTTTTCTATTGTTTTTGCTTTTGCAGGTGACTCAACTATTACTAAATTTTTTGCCATAAATCTTTTCTTTTTACATAAATTACACCTTATATATATAAGTGTTTTTGGTTTGCAAATGTATATAAGATTTTTAAAACTTATCAAAAACAATTTATAAAAAAACTAAAAAACAGGCTGAATAGCCTGTTTTTATTAAGAAAAACTATTTTTAGTTTAATTGAAATTCGCTCAATAAATCAACTCCATTATTAGAATAAGTATATTGAAAAAGTGTATTATCACCAATTAATAATAAATTATTTTCCATTGGAATTACATCGTAAGCAGTTATATCTTTAAAGGTATTCAAAAGCTCTAATTCTTCAATATTAGCTTTATTATAAACTTTTAAACCCGACGTCCCATCACATATAAAAAGAAGGTTGTCTTTTATTCCCAAACCATAAGGATTATCCATTGTATATGATTTTATAAGTTTTAAATTATATATATCAGAAATATCAACAATTTCCAGGCTACTATCGAAGGCTCCACAAAAATTACCAGCACGTAAAGTTATATATGCATAATTATCATCAACAACTACGGGGTCGCAAGCCGTGCCATGTTGAAACTCTGAAATGAATAATGGTGTTTCTGGTTTATCAATATTATATATAAACATTCCACTCATACTTCCTAAAAAAAGTAAGTTTTCTCGATTAAATATAGTTTCTATATCAAATCCAGCGTGTACTTTCTGTAGTTCTCTGGGTGCTTCTAGGTTATTAATATCAAAAATATTAATGCTATGACTATCTACAGCATATAAATAATCGTTCACTATTTTAAATCTCGCTAATGAACCTCCTTGCCCAGTAGATTCTGATGAAGCAAGTGCCATAAAATCATTAAAAACAATACCTCCTGTGTTGTAATTATTTCTTTCATCATCAATTCTACGTTGTTCTTGTGTTATATTCCATTTTACAATTATTTCACCAGAATTATAGCCGTTTTCTCCATAATCAACTACTAAATTTTCTATAAATGGCATTGGAATATAATCTGGAAATACATTTTCTAACCTGGCCACTTCATTTATATTTTCCAAATCTGAAATATCAAAAACCAATAAATCCATTAAGCTATCGGCGTATAAATAGTTCCCTTTTACCTCCATATCTTTATTGGCAATTATTTTTATAAACGCTATTTTAATCGGGTTTTTTGGATTGGAATTATCTATAATATGAATTCCGCGATCTACATCATTTACTAATACTAAATTATTGTAAGCATAAATTTTACCCGATTCAATAATTGGAGTTGGCGCAATTATATCCACAGATGATCTAAACGCTTCTAATGTCATGTATTCTGCTTTTGCAACATTCACGGTCTCAAATTCATCATTATTACTGCACGAAACCATAAAAAAAAAGGTTACCGCTACTAAAAATAGGTTTTTAGTTTTCATATTTATTATCATTTTATTAAATTGAATAAAAGCTAAATTTAAGTTTTAATTAAACTTTATATGAACATTACGAATAAAAATATGCAAACGCTACATTTCATTTAAAAAGTGTAGCTTTTGCATTACGAAATTAAAATTTAGTCAAAAAAATAAGTCATTTTTAGGTATGTTAAAATTCTGCCAATCTGTCATATTTTCAAAAAATTGGTTATATCTTTGCAATCCAATAAAAATATATGGGTAGCGAAAAAGTTATAGAAGAAAAAAAGCAAGGACAAGCGCTTTTAACCGACAAAAAAGAAGGGAACAATAAAAAGCTTTTTATTGAAAGTTATGGTTGCCAAATGAATTTAAATGATACTGAAATAGTTGCTTCAATTCTTTCTGACGAAGGTTATAATACAACACATTTACTTGAAGAAGCAGATTTAGTTTTAGTGAATACGTGTTCTATTAGAGAAAAAGCGGAACAAACTGTTCGTAAACGCTTGGAAAAGTACAATGCCGTTAAAAAAATAAATCCAACCATGAAAGTTGGAGTTTTAGGTTGTATGGCTGAACGCTTAAAAGCTAAATTTTTAGAAGAAGAAAAAATTGTTGACCTAGTTGTTGGACCTGATGCCTATAAAGATTTACCAAATTTATTAGAAGAAGTAAATGCTGGGAGAGATGCCGTAAACGTAATCTTATCTAAAGAAGAAACCTATGGAGATGTTTCTCCGGTTAGACTAAATAGTAATGGGGTTTCTGCTTTCGTATCAATCACCAGAGGTTGCGATAATATGTGTACTTTTTGCGTAGTTCCGTTTACACGAGGAAGGGAAAGAAGTCGTGATCCAAAAAGTATTTTAGAAGAAATTAAGGAACTTGTTGATAAAAATTATAAAGAAGTTACTTTACTTGGTCAAAATGTTGATAGTTATCTTTGGTATGGTGGAGGATTGAAAAAAGATTTTAAAAATGCTTCTGAAATTGCTAAAGCAACGGCAGTAGATTTTGCCCAATTATTAGATTTAGCTGCAATAGAATTTCCTAAAACACGTTTTCGTTTTTCAACATCTAACCCTCAGGATATGAGTTTGGATGTTATATATACAATGGCTAAACACAAAAATATTTGCAAATATATTCACTTACCAGTACAATCTGGAAGTACTTCTGTTTTAGAAAGAATGAACAGGCAACATACACGTGAAGAGTATATGGAATTGATTGATAATATTAGAAAAATATTACCTGAATGCTCCTTATCACAAGATATGATTGCTGGTTTTTGTGGCGAAACAGAAGAAGAACACCAGGATACATTAAGTTTAATGGAATATGTGAAATACGATTTCGGTTTTATGTTTGCTTATTCTGAAAGACCTGGAACTCCGGCTGAAAAAAGAATGGTAGATGATGTTCCACATGCTGATAAAAAAAGAAGGTTGAATGAAATTATTCAACTTCAAAGAACACACGGAAATTACCGAATGGAACAATTTATTGGTGAAACTGTGGAAGTTTTAATTGAAGGTTCATCAAAAAAATCGGATTTACATTGGAAGGGTAGAAACTCTCAAAACGCCATGGTTATTTTCCCAAAAGGAGACGAACAAATTGGCGATTTTGTTAACGTTCTGGTCGAAAATTGCACTTCTGCAACGCTATTAGGAAAAAGAGTATAAAATTATGGAATCATTACAAGTAATAAAACAACGCTTTGGAATTATTGGAAACGATATTCACTTAAACCGATCATTAGAAAAAGCAATTAGAGTTGCTCCAACTGAAATTTCAGTATTGGTAACTGGTGAAAGTGGTGTAGGTAAAGAAAGTATTCCAAAAATAATTCATAATCTCTCACACAGAAAACATTCAAAATATATTGCTGTTAACTGTGGTGCAATTCCTGAAGGAACAATAGATAGTGAACTTTTTGGGCACGAAAAAGGGGCTTTTACTGGGGCTACAGCAACAAGAAAAGGATATTTTGAAGTTGCTGATGGCGGTACAATTTTTTTAGATGAAGTTGGTGAGTTACCATTAACAACACAAGTTAGACTATTACGTGTTTTAGAAAATGGTGAATTTATTAAAGTTGGATCGTCTCAAGTTCAAAAAACCGATGTGAGAATTGTTGCGGCTACAAATCTAAATATGCAGCAAGCCATTGGGAAAGGAAAATTTAGAGAAGATTTGTATTATAGGTTAAGTACAATTGAAATAAATTTACCTCCTTTACGAGAGCGTTTAGCAGATATTCATTTATTATTTAGAAAATTCGCTTCAGATTTTGCTCAAAAATACAAAATGCCAACTGTTCGACTTTCAGATGATGCTATTAAAATATTGGAAAATTATGGCTTTCCAGGAAATATTAGACAATTAAGAAATATTGCAGAAGAAATATCTGTGGTTGAAGAAAATAGAGTTATTTCAGCGGCTAAACTCTTACAATATTTACCAAATAAAGGCACAAATTTACCTTCGGTAATTGAAAATAAAAAATCTAATAGTGATTTTGCAACTGAACGAGAGATTATGTATAAAATCTTGTTTGATATGCGTAATGACATTAACGATTTGAAAAAGTTGACTTTGGACTTAATGAAAGGAAACGACTCAGGGAAAATACATGAAGAAAACAAAAAACTAATCCAAAAAATATATCAGGAAAAAACTCCTGAAGAGAAAAACGAAAACCGTGTTGAAGTAGTTAGAATTAATGACAATTATAACGATTCGGATGAAGATTATCAATTTGCAGAAACTATAGACGCTGACGAAAGTTTATCAATTCAAGACAAAGAAATTGAGCTGATTAAAAAATCATTAGAACGCAATAACGGTAAAAGAAAATTAGCAGCAAAAGAATTAGGGATTTCAGAAAGAACATTATATCGCAAAATAAAACAATACGATTTGTAGTTTTATTAATTAACTTTGAAATCTGATTTTTAAATTAACACATTAAATAAATGAAAAAAATTGGCTTACTATTAATATTAGTTTCGCTTTTCACATACCAAAGCTGTGGTATTTATTCTTTTACCGGAACAAATATTAACCCAGATGTAAAAACAATTCAAATAGGTTATTTTCCCAATGAAGCTATTTTGGTTGAGCCAAGTTTAAGTCAAGTTTTTACAACTCAGTTTAGAGATTTATTTGATACACAAACAAATTTAACTTCAGTTAGTTCTGGCGGCGATTTACAATTTGAAGGTGAAATAACTGGTTATAAAATTAACCCAATGACAGCCACTGCGGAGCAAACTGCAGCACAAAATAGGTTAACAATTACAGTAAATGTCCGCTTTTTCAACAATAAAAATGAAGATGATAATTTTGAAAAATCATTTTCTCATTATTATGACTATGGTGCAAATGTTCAATTAGTAGGGAGTGCATTAGATGATGCTTTTGACGAAATTATTGAGCGAATTGCTCAAGATATTTTTAATGCTTCTGTTGCAAAATGGTAGTTTATGAATAACCAAAATTTTACATATTTAATGCAAAATATAGCAACTATTGATGCCGAAAAAACGGATCAATTGGATGTGGTTATAAATGAATATCCTTATTTTCAAATAGCAAGAGCTATACAATTAAAAGGATTAAACCAAACTAAAAGCTTTAAATACAATCAGGCATTAAAAAAAACAGCAGCTCACACTATAGATAGGTCAGTATTATTTGATTTTATTACTTCACAAAATTTCATATATCAATCGGACACAGAAATTTTGGAAGAAATTGATGTAATTGAGCCCGAAACTATTAAAGTTCTTCATAAAAAAATAACCGATTCTTACAAAGAGAAAAGTTCCCAAATTATTGAAAATGTTGTTGAAAATTTAATTGAAAAGGATGTTTTAGTAGAATCAAAAGAAGTAGCAAATGAGGTATTAGAAATCGGGAAACCTATTAAATTTAAAAGCTGTGAGCCTCATTCTTTTAATGAATGGATGCAATTGATTTCTCAAAAACCCATTTCGAGAGATAATATTGATGAAAATAACAGGAATAAATCTGCTAAAAACAGTTTAATTGATAAGTTTATTAAAACAAATCCTAAAATTAAACCTATAGATAAAAATAATGTAAATCAATATGTTAAACCTGAAGATTCAGCTGAAAACGAAAGTTTAATGACCGAAACTTTGGCTAAAGTATATCTTGAACAACAAAAATTTGAAAATGCTATAAAAGCGTATCGCATTTTAATTTTGAAATATCCAGAAAAAAGTGGTTTCTTTGCAGACCAAATTAAAGCAATAAATATTTTACAAAAAAATAAGTCATGACGTATACATTATTTTTAGTTCTGATTATGATAGTAGCATTTCTACTAATATTAATTATTATGGTGCAAAACCCTAAAGGAGGAGGATTATCTTCTTCATTTGGTGGAGGAGGAACACAATCTTTAGGAGGCGTTCAAAATACAACTAGCTTTTTAGATAAAAGTACTTGGACACTTTCAATTGTATTATTAGCTCTAATATTATTATCAAATTTTGCTGCACCAAAAGCAAATGCAGTTAATACAAGTTCAGAAATTGAAAACACTATTGATAATCGTGAAGTACAAGATACACCAGTTCAACCTGCTGCACCTACAACTACACAAGATTCAGTTCAATAATAGTTATAAAAACTAATTAAAAAATGCCAACGTGTCACTCACATTGGCATTTTTTTATACATATATTTCAACTAAAAGTACATTTGTCAGTTTTAATGAATTGGCACACTTTTAGACTATTTAATTCTCAGAATTAATAATTTTAAACCAATTACACATGAGTAAAATTAATATCAAACCATTAGCTGATAGAGTTTTAATTAAACCTCTTGAAGCTGAAACAACAACAGCTTCAGGATTAATTATACCAGATTCAGCAAAAGAAAAACAACAAAAAGGAACTGTTTTAGCAGTTGGCAATGGTACAAAAGACGAACCGATGACTGTTAAAGTTGGTGATACCGTTTTATATGGAAAATATGCAGGAACCGAACTTGTATTAGAAGGTACTGAATATTTAATAATGAGAGAAAGCGATATTTTAGCAATTGTATAAAATTGCTTTTAGCTAATTGCTCAATGTAGTTAGCCTAAAATAATTAGGAAACATAAAACTAATCGCATAAGCGTAAAGTCTAAGGCTTAAAACGTTTTATGCATAAAAAATAAAAAAATGGCAAAAAATATAATTTTTGATATTGAAGCACGTGACGGATTAAAACGTGGTGTTGATGCATTAGCAAATGCAGTAAAAGTAACTTTAGGACCTAAAGGTAGAAATGTAGTAATTGGAAAATCTTTTGGCGGGCCTGTAATTACTAAAGATGGTGTTACAGTTGCAAAAGAAATTGAGCTGGAAGATTACCTTGAAAATATGGGTGCTCAAATGGTAAAGGAGGTTGCTTCAAAAACCAACGATTTGGCTGGGGATGGAACTACAACTGCAACTGTGTTAGCACAAGCAATTGTTAAAGAAGGTCTAAAAAACGTAGCTGCAGGAGCAAATCCACTTGATTTAAAAAGAGGTATTGATAAAGCAGTTGCTGCAATTGTTGAAAACTTAAGAAAACAATCCCAAGAAGTTGGTAACAAATCGGATAAAATAAAACAAGTAGCGTCTATTTCAGCAAATAATGATGATACAATTGGTGATTTAATTGCTGAAGCGTTCGAAAAAGTTGGAAAAGAGGGAGTTATAACTGTTGAAGAAGCTAAAGGAACTACAACTTATGTTGATATAGTTGAAGGAATGCAATTTGATAGAGGTTATTTATCTCCTTATTTTGTTACAAATGCTGACAAAATGTTAACAGACCTTGAGAATCCTTATATTTTGTTATTTGAAAAGAAAATTACAAATCTTAAAGATTTATTACCAATATTAGAACCAGTTGCACAAAGCGGAAAACCATTATTAATTATTGCAGAAGATGTTGAAGGTGAAGCTTTAGCTACTTTGGTAATGAACAAATTACGTGGTGCATTAAAAATTGCAGCGGTAAAGGCTCCAGGTTTTGGAGACAGAAGAAAAGCAATGTTAGAAGATATTGCTATTTTAACTGGAGGTACCGTAATTTCTGAAGAAAGAGGATTGACTTTAGAAAAAGCAACACTTGAAATGCTTGGAACTGCCGAAAGAGTTACTATTGATAAGGACAATACAACTATTGTAAACGGTGCAGGAGATGCTGAATTAATTAAAGCTAGAGTAGCTCAAATTAAATCTCAAATTGAAACTACAACTTCAGATTACGACAAAGAAAAACTACAAGAACGTCTAGCTAAATTAGCTGGTGGTGTTGCTGTTTTATATGTAGGTGCTGCAAGTGAAATTGAAATGAAAGAGAAAAAAGATAGAGTAGATGATGCTTTACACGCAACTCGTGCTGCTGTTGAAGAAGGTATTGTTGCTGGTGGTGGAGTTGCATTGGTTAGAACTATTGAAGTATTAAAATCTATTACAACTGATAGTTTAGACGAAGTAACTGGAATAAAAATTTTAGCTAGGGCAATTGAAGAACCATTACGTCAAATTGTTGAAAATGCAGGTGGTGAAGGTTCTGTAGTTGTCGCAAAAGTGATGGAAGGAAAAGGAGATTTTGGTTACAATGCAAAAACAGATGAGTACACTAAAATGTTCAAGGCGGGTATTATTGACCCTACAAAAGTTACAAGAATTGCATTAGAAAACGCAGCTTCTGTGGCTGGTATGATTTTAACTACTGCTTGTACTTTAGTTGAAATTAAAGAAGAAGGCCCTGCTGGTGGTGGAATGCCTCCAATGGGTGGTGGAATGCCTGGAATGATGTAATAAAATACAATCATATATATTAAAAAACCATTTAATTTTCATTAAATGGTTTTTTGTTTTATATCACTAAATGAATCCTTTTAAATGCAATTTTAGTATTTTTGAATAATAAATCCTATAAGTAAAAATGAAAACAATAACTACTATTGAAGAATGTAGAAAAATTCTAAAAGAAGAAATCAAAACTTTTCCAGATTGGCCAGAAAAAGGAGTGAATTTTAAAGATGTACAAAGTATTTTATTTAAACCGGAATTAGCTTTACTTACTTCCCATTATTTACAAGAATTGCTTCCAAAACAGGAATCTGATTTTTTATTTAATAAAATATTGTGCTTTGATGCTAGAGGATTTTTATTTGGTTTTGATTTAGCCAAAGCATCTAAAACACCCATGATATTAGCCAGAAAACCAGGTAAACTTCCAGGAGAAGTAGTTACACAAATCTTTGAAAAAGAATATGGTTTAGATGAAATACAAGTACAAGCTGGATTAATAAAGCCTGGCGATAAAATTTTAATTCATGACGATTTATTAGCAACTGGAGGAACTGCTGGTGCCGCGGCTGAGATTATTTTAAAGTGTGGTGCAGAAATTGCCGGATTTAATTTTATCATAGATTTATCTTTTTTACCTGGTAGAAAAGTGCTCCAAAAATATGTAGACGACACTAAAATTAAAGCGCTTTTAGCTTTTTAAATATCAATTTTTACATAATAAAAAACCCAATTATCAATAAATAATTGGGTTTTTATGTTTTATTAAGCTAGTCTACTTAAGCTTTACATTTACAACTTCCAGGTTCACATTTTGTGCATTCCATTTCATTTGAAGCAACTCCCGCTTTACATTCACATTTTCCACCTTCACAAGAACACTCTCCAGCTTCCTTACATTTACAACCATCCGCGTGCATAGAATCAGCATCAACAGATTTTGTTTTTAAATCCATTTTACAAACAGGACAAGAACCTTCAGCTTCATACGTTTTTCCTTTTTCACAATCCATTGGACATTGGTAAACATCTTTTGAAGCCATTTCTCCACTCGAATGGTCATGACCTTCATGATTTTCCATTTCTTCATTAACTTCAGTTTTTACTTCATCTTTTTTAGATTCTTTACAAGCTGTAAACAACACTGCAAATGAAAACATTGCAGTTAATATTAAAATCGATTTTTTCATTTTTTAAATTATTTATTAAATTATTTATTAAATAGACACCAAAATTAATAAAAATTACTGATTTTAAATTTTTCTTCAATTATATTTTTTAAAAAAGAAATATCCAGTATTATTCCCTTGTAATTTGAAGTTTTTGATAATAAAAAGCAGGTAAAAGAATAAATAAAAATAAGGGCTGTATTAAAAACCTTCGTAAATAAAACAGTATTAGATTATTTGATATATTTTCAAATAATAGAAAAATAAAAAGCAAAAAACATAAAGTAAAAAAGGAAAATATATAAAACTTAATTGTGAATTTAAGTGTTTGAATGTTTTGAAATATTAAATAAATAATTGCAATTGAAATTAATGAATTTAAAGAATAGCGTAAAAAAATATTAAAAAAATAATTACTATAACTTAAATCTGGAAGTGGTTTAAGTAAGGAATCATTTTTAAAATAAGCAATTAAAGGATCATAAAAATAGGGCTCTAAAAAGGCTCTTATTCCTATTAAAATAAAAACTAAAACTAATATTAATACTATTCTAAAACCCTTAGTCATTTTTTATAGTTTTGAAATTTTTTGAACCCAAAAAAACCAAAGCAAAAATGTAATTCCATAAATTATACTTGGGAAAATTATATTATGAAGCACCCCTTCTAATTCAGGAAACTTATAAATTGCAACAACAATTACTGCAATTCTAATAATATTTACTAAGTAAATAATAAGACTTCCAAATACGATGTAAAGAAGTGTCCTTTTTAAACCGCTAGCAAAAGCAACTATAAATGCAATAAATAAAATAATAACACTAACTGAATTACACCCCTCAATAATTCTTGCTATAAGTGTATTATTAACAAATAGATTAATCGACATTTCGGAATTACTTTGCACAATTTCAGCATTGTAACCTATAATATTTAATAAATATTGAGATTGTTCAGCTACAGTTTTTGTTATAGGTGCACAAGCAAAATATTCTAAGTTTTTTTGATTTTTTGATAAGTAAAATGAATACAATAAAAACAGCAACAAATAAGTTCCAAAAAACTTTAATAGAAAAAATATGACCGTTTTATTATTTTGCACTAAAAGAATTTTATTTTTGCTTAAAATTACAAATTAATATGAATATTACTGAATTAAAAAATTCGATTGATTCTATATTTGAGAATACTACACAAGTTGATATTGTTCTTCAAAAAATATGCAATCATCTAAAACAAGAAATTGAATATTACGACTGGGTAGGTTTTTATTTTAAAAATGGTGATAAACAAGAGCTTAAATTAGCTCAATTTGCTGGAGAACCAACAGAACATACAATTATTCCATTTGGTAAAGGAATTTGCGGGCAAGTTGCTGTTAGCAATCAGAATTTTGTAGTTCAAGATGTTTCTGCTCAAGACAATTACATTTCATGTGGTTGGAAAGTAAAAAGCGAAATTGTAATTCCTATTTTTGTAAATAAAGAAAATGTCGGTCAGATTGATATAGATTCTCATTCAGTAAACCCATTTATAAAAGATGATGAAATTCTTTTAGAATACGTTTGTAAAAAAGTAGCTGAAATATTATAAATTACTATAAATATTACCTCACATTAAAATACCCCATGCACAGAAAAATTATACTTTTATAGATTCATTATTACCGTTCATTGTATTTATCAAACAAAATTAAATTTGTAAAAACTACTGATTATAATTATCTTTACATTGAAAATATTATATTTTGAACATAAATTTAACCCCTAAATATTTTATAGAATGTTTCGTTTATTAAAAAAAAACCTATCAAAATTATTTAAAAAACAATCTTCTAAATCTTCAAAAGAAAATTATAACGAATTGGTAACTGAATTTTATTCAAAAATCAAAAAAACCTACTAAAATTCAGTGTGATTTATATTGTTTAAACTGTTGATAATTATTAGCTTTGCGCCACAGCAATAAAACAACTTATGATTACAATAAAAAAAGCAAAATCAGCATTAATTTCTGTATTTCACAAAGACGGTTTAGGACCAATTGTTAAAAAATTAAATGAACTTGGTATTACAATTTATTCAACTGGCGGCACCGAAAGTTTTATTAAAGAGTTAGGAATAACCGTTATCCCTGTTGAGGATTTAACTTCATATCCATCGATTTTAGGCGGAAGAGTTAAAACTTTACATTCAAAAGTATTTGGTGGTATTTTAGCAAGACGTGAAAATGAAAATGATTTATCTCAATTAAGTGAATTTGGAATTCCTGAAATTGATATTGTTATTGTTGATTTATATCCGTTTGAAAAAACAGTTGCTGGTGGCGCGCCTGAACAAGATATTATTGAAAAAATAGATATTGGAGGCATTTCATTAATAAGAGCAGCAGCAAAAAACTTTAAAGATGTTATTTGTGTTTCATCAATGAGTCAGTACGATGATTTTTTACAAATTATGACTGACGGCAAAGGAGAAACCTCTATAGAACAACGCAAAATCTTTGCTGCAAAATCATTTGCTGTTTCTAGCCATTACGATAGTGCAATTTTTAAATATTTAAATAAAAACGAATTAGCTTTTAGAGAAAGTTTTGACAATGCTTCTATTTTACGGTACGGTGAAAACCCACATCAAAAAGGTTACTTTTTTGGTAATTTAGATGAACTTTTTGATAAATTACACGGAAAAGAACTTTCTTATAATAATTTATTGGATGTAGATGCTGCTGTAAATTTAATGAGTGAGTTTAAAAATGATGCTCCAACATTTGCAATTTTAAAACACAATAATGCTTGTGGTTTAGCGCAAAGAGCTACTTTAAAAGAGGCCTATGTTGATGCTTTAGCTGGAGACCCAACTTCAGCTTTTGGTGGTGTTTTAATTTCAAATAAAAAAATTGATGTTAAAACTGCTGAAGAAATTCATAAATTATTTTGTGAAGTCGTAATAGCACCTAGTTATTCAGATGAAGCTTTAAACATTTTAAAAGGCAAAAAAAATAGAATTATCTTAATTCAAAATAATATTGAATTACCTAATTTCCAATATAGAACTGCGTTAAATGGTGTTCTTTATCAGGAAAAAGACAACAAAACGGATAATGCAAACGTTATCAAAACTGCAACCAATGTTGAGCCCACAAGTAGCGAATTAGAAGATTTATTTTTTGCTTCAAAAATTTGTAAGCACACCAAATCTAACACAATTGTTTTAGCAAAAAATAAACAATTGTTAGCAAGTGGGACTGGACAAACGAGTCGTGTAGATGCTTTGGAACAAGCTATTGCAAAAGCAACTCATTTTAAATTTGATTTAAAAAATGCTGTAATGGCAAGTGATGCCTTTTTCCCTTTTCCAGATTGTGTAGAAATAGCGAAAAAAGCTGGTGTAAATGCGGTAATTCAACCAGGAGGATCTATTAAAGATGAATTATCTATAGATTATTGCAACAACAATAAAATGTCAATGATATTTACAGGAACTCGTCATTTTAAGCACTAATTTGATTAACTTTGTGAGATTCTATTAAAAATTTTAATAAACTATAAAAATATATGGGTTTTTTCGACTTTATGACCGAAGACATTGCTATTGATTTAGGTACGGCAAATACCTTAATTATTCACGATGGCAAAGTTGTTATAGATGCACCTTCAATTGTTGCAAGAGATAGGTCAACCGGTAAAATAATTGCAACTGGTAAAAAAGCCAGTTTAATGCAAGGAAAAACACATGAAAACATTAAAACAATTAGGCCATTAAAAGATGGTGTTATTGCCGATTTTGAGGCTTCGGAACAAATGATAAAAGAGTTTATCAAAAACATTCCAAGTATTAAAAAACGCTTTTTCACGCCTTCTTTACGTATGGTAATTTGTATTCCTTCTGGAATTACTGAAGTTGAAAAACGTGCGGTAATAGATTCTGCTGAACACATGAATGCCAAAGAAATTTATCTAATTCATGAACCTATGGCAGCTGCAATTGGTATTGGAATTGATATTATGCAACCTAAAGGAAATATGATTATTGATATTGGGGGTGGTACTACGGAAATAGCCGTAATTGCTTTAGGCGGAATTGTTTGTGATAAATCGGTTAAGGTTGCTGGAGATGTTTTTACTGCTGATATTGCATATTATATGAGAACCCAGCACAATTTATACGTTGGAGAACGTACAGCTGAAAAAATTAAGATTCAAATAGGTGCTGCGACTGAGGATTTAGAAACTCCACCAGAAGATATGTTGGTTCAAGGGCGCGACTTATTAAGTGGAAAACCTAAACAAGTGCAAGTTTCATTTAGAGAAATTTCAAAAGCCTTAGATAAATCCATTTTAAGAATTGAAGATGCAGTAATGGAAACACTTTCAAAAACTCCTCCAGAATTAGCTGCCGATATATATAATACAGGTATTTATTTAGCTGGTGGTGGTTCTATGTTACGTGGATTAGATAAAAGGTTATCTAGAAAAACAGATTTACCTGTTTATGTTGCTGAAGATCCATTAAGAGCTGTAGTAAGAGGGACTGGAATCGCCTTAAAAGATCTTGAAAAATACAAAAATGTATTAATGAAATAATACCACATTCTTAGTTAAAATATGCAGCAAATAATTTATTTTATTAGAAAATTTAGATACTTTCTGCTATTTATACTTTTAGAAATTTTAGCCTTTATCTTTATTATTCAGCATCATTCTTATCATAATAGTAAGTTTGTAAATTCTGCCAATTCAATAACAGGTGGAGTATATAGTACTGTAAGTAATGTAAATGACTTTTTTAAATTAAAAAGTGAAAATAAACGCTTAATTGAAGAAAACACGAGAATAAAAAACTTATTAAACAAACAAGATCTTAACTATGATAGCACTTCATTTAAAATAAATGATTCTGCAAAATATGGTCAAAAGTATGAATATACCTTTGCAAAAATTATTAATAATAATTATACCAACAGAAATAATTCATTAACACTAAATAAAGGCTCTAAACTAGGAATAACCTCCGATTTAGGCGTTATTAATAGTAATGGAATTATTGGAGTAACTAAAAGTATTTCAAAAAATTATTCTACGGTTTTGTCAATTCTAAACAACAATTCAAAAATTAATGTGCGTTTAAAAAACAGCAACCATTTTGGTACCTTAGTTTGGAATGGAGAAGATTATAATATTTTACAACTTATTGATATTCCAAGACAAGCTCATATAAAAGAAGGAGACACAATAATTACAGGTGGAAAATCCGCAATTTTTCCTGAAGGTATAACTATAGGAGCGATTAAAGATTTTAATTTTGAAAACAATCAATATCAAAATATTAATATTGTATTATTTAATGATATGAGTGCTATTGGTTATGTTCAAATAGTTAAAAACCTTGAAAGAATTGAGCAGATAAACCTTGAAAAAAATACTATAAATGAATAGTTTAGTTCTAAATAATTCATTTCGTTTTATAGGGCTAGTACTTTTGCAAGTATTGGTTTTAAACCATATTAATCTCTTCGGGTTTCTTAATCCGATGGTATATATTGTGTGGATTTTTTTATTTCCAATTAGAAAAAGTATTAGTACACTTTTAATATTAAGCTTTTTACTAGGGTTATCTGTCGACTTTTTCTCAGATTCTGGGGGAATTAATGCTGCTGCCACCCTATTTATTGCATTTATAAGGCTCCCTATTCTTAAAGCTGTTCTAAAAAAATCAGACTTTGATTATTTATTATTTAATCTTCGAGCCATTTCATTTGGAAAAGCATTTTTATTAATAACGATTCTAACTTTAATTCATCACTTTATAGTTTTTAGCTTAGAATATTTTAGCCTAAATTCTATTAATTCAATTATTTATAACACAATTTTAACAAGTGGAATTACAATAATTATAAGTATTTTAGGTATTATGTTATTCAGTAAAAAGAAATAATTAAAATATGTACAAACCTATATTTTTGTTAAACTAATACTTTTTATGTGCGAATCGCATTTTATTTATAAAAAACAGTGAAATATTACAAATGAAAAGATCAGGCTTGTTAACCTTTTTAATTATTTTTATAGCATTAGTATTTATTGGTCGTTTGTTTTATTTACAAATATTAAATAATTCTTACACAGTACCAGCATTAAATAGTTCTGCGGTTAAGGTAACTTACGATTATCCTGAAAGAGGTTATGTTTATGATAGAAATGGTGTATTATTAGTTGCCAACCAACTTTCTTATGATATTATGGTTATTCCGCGAGAGGTAAAACCCTTAGATACATTAGACTTTTGCGCTTTATTAAAAATTAGCAAAGAAGATTTTATTAAAAAACTGGATAGAGCTAAACACTATTCTACAAGAATTCCATCAACATTTGTAGCTCAGGTTTCAAAAAGTGATTTTGCCTTTCTTCAAGAAAAAATGCACAAGTTTAAAGGTTTTTATATAATTAAAAGATCGCTAAGAGAATACCCGATTAATTCTGCTCCAAATGTTTTGGGCTATATAAGTGAAGTAAATGAAGGTATGATTAATAAGAATCCATATTATCAACTTGGTGAATTAATTGGTACTGCAGGAATTGAAAAAACGTATGAGGAAGTTTTACGAGGCACAAAAGGGGTAAAACATATTCAGCGCGATAGATTTAATAAGGAAATTGGACCGTATAAAAATGGAATTTACGACACGCTTCCAGTTCCTGGAAATGATATTACCTTAACTATTGATGGCATTTTACAACAATATGGAGAAGCACTAATGGTAAATAAAAGAGGTGGCATTGTAGCTCTTGAACCTGCAACAGGAGAAATTCTAGCACTAGTATCTACCCCTACATTTAACCCAAATTTAATGGTTGGAAGAGAGCGTTCAAAAAACTTTACAAAACTGTATTTAGATACAATTAGTCGCCCATTATTAGATCGTGGTTTACAGGGTGAATATCCTCCAGGCTCACCATTTAAAGTAGTAACAGCATTAGTAGCTCTCCAAGAAAATGTAATTGATACACATACAGCAATTAAATGTTTTGGTGGATATAAATATGGAGCTGGAAAAAATGCTTATATGGAATGCCACTGCGGAACCCATGGCAGTCCTGTTGAACTAAATGTAGCGATTTATCGCTCTTGTAATAGTTATTTTTCAAATGCATATAGAAAGACTATTGAAAAATATCCTACTGCCTTAGAAGGATTGAATGTATGGAGTAATCATGTAAAAAGCTTCGGTTTGGGCAATTATTTAAATAATGATTTATCAGTCGGCCAAAAGGGGCTAGTTCCAAATGGGGATTTATATAATAAATGGTATCCAAACGGACGCTGGAGAGCTACAGCTACAATTTCAAATGCAATTGGACAAGGTGAAGTTTTAACAACTCCAATTCAATTAGCCAATATGACCGCGACCGTAGCAAATAGAGGTTTTTATTTTACGCCACATATTGTTAAGAAAATAAAAGGCGAGGTATTGAGTGAAAAATATACTACTCCTAATTATGCTACAATTGATAAAAAATATTTTGAGCCTGTAATTGAGGGTTTATTTAATGTTTTTGAAAATCCAAGAGGGACTGCAAGTTGGTCTAAGGTTAAAGGAATTGAAATTTGTGGAAAAACAGGTACTGCAGAAAATCCTCATGGGCAAGATCATTCCATTTTTATAGCATTTGCGCCAAAAGATGATCCGAAAATTGCAATTGCTGTTTTTGTTGAAAATGGTTATTGGGGTTCTCGTTGGGCTGGACCAATAGCTAGTTTAATGATTGAAAAATACTTGAGAGGTGAAACTATTAGACCTTGGAAAGAGCAAGAAATGTTTAATGGTAGTTTACAAGATGAATATGATAAACAACTTCAAGAAGAAACTTTAGAAATTGAGAAGTAGAAAAACAAATATATTTTATGGAATTGATTGGATATTAGTTCTCTTTTATATTATTTTAATCTTTTTTGGTTGGATAAATATTTATTCTGCAACTATTACGGAAGAATCTTTTGAATTATTAAATTTTTCTACAGAATATGGAAAACAACTTATTTGGATTGGATTATGTTTACCATTAATACTTATAATATTACTTTTTGAAGCAAAATTCTATGAAAAATACGCTTCTATTATTTATTTAATTAGTTTAATATCACTTGCTGGACTTTTTGTTTTAGGTAAAAACATAAATGGTGCAACATCTTGGTATAATTTTGGAGGCGTTGGACTTCAACCCTCCGAATTTGCAAAAGCGGCTACTGCATTAGCAATGGCAAAATTAGTAAGTGACAAACAATTTAATTTAAAAAAGTTGAATGTTCAATTTCAAGCCTTACTAATACTATTTTTCCCTGCTATTTTAATAACACTTCAACCTGATCCTGGATCTGCATTAGTCTATTCTGCTTTTGTATTTGTATTATATAGAGAAGGTTTACCATTTTATTATATTACTATATGTTTTATTGCTTTAATTCTGTTTGTAATTACTCTGTTTTTTGGTTTCTCATATACACTTATTGGATCATTGCTATTGTTTTTAATAATTCTACTATATTTTAATTATTACAGAAAAAAAGCATTAAAAAAGGGATGGATAAAAATTTTGGCTATTTATTTAATGTCAGCATTATTTATTTTTAGTGTAGATTTTGTCTTTAATCACGTATTTGAACAACGACATAGAGATAGGTTTAATATTTTATTAGGTAAAACAACAGATATTAAAAGTATAGGTTATAATACCGATCAATCTGTTACAACAATAGCTTCTGGTGGTATAACTGGAAGGGGGTTTTTAGAAGGTGAGCGTACACAAGGAAAATTTGTTCCTGAACACCAAACAGATTATATTTTTACCATAGTTGGTGAAGAATGGGGCTTTATAGGAAGTACAATGGTAATTCTAGTATTCGTTCTTTTTCTTTTACGAATAATACAAACAGCAGAACGGCAAAAATCTAAATTTAGTAGAGTTTATGGATATAGCATTGCGGCAATATTTTTTACCCATTTCACCATAAATATTGGAATGGTACTTGGCTTATTACCTACAATTGGTATTCCTTTACCATTTTTTAGCTATGGTGGTTCAGCACTTTGGGGATTTACAGTTTTACTATTTCTTTTTATAAGGTTAGATGCTAATAGAAGTTATGAATGGTAACATTAAAACTATTAAAACAAAAAAAGCATTCCAAAT
>Ga0208305_10000322_pt1 | contig 25877 bp, 23 predicted proteins | sample ColrivemetaGS741_FD_187605 | JGI IMG/M metagenome (GOLD analysis project Ga0208305, IMG submission 187605) | Estuarine microbial communities from the Columbia River estuary - Flood tide ETM metaG S.741 (SPAdes) (version 2) | ecosystem: Environmental > Aquatic > Marine > Intertidal zone >... | reverse complement strand
TAACTTTTACTAATAAAGCTGTTGCGGAAATGAAGGTTCGAATAATTAAAAACCTAAAAGCTTTTTCTGATGATAAAATTTTAGAAGAACCTACTCAAATGTTTAATTTTATCTGTACTGAATTAGAGAAAAGCCCTAGGCAAATACATTCTAAAGCTAAAAAAATATTAGATTCAATTATTCATAATTATGCAGCGTTTGATATTTCAACCATAGATAAGTTTACCCAAAAATTAATACGAACATTTGCCTACGATCTTCATTTACCAATAAATTTTGAAGTTGAACTAGACACTGATATTCTCTTAAGTAAAGCTGTAAATAATTTAATTGCTAAAGCTGGAACCAATAGAGAACTTACAAAAACTCTTGTTGATTTTGCTATTGAAAAAGCAGATGACGATAAAAGCTGGGATGTTTCTTTCGATTTTTTGAACATCGCGAAACTTCTTGTGCAAGAAAATGATATTCGTTTTCTTGAAACTTTAGAAGACAAATCTCTAAATGATTTTAATAAGTTAAAAAGTAATGTTTTACAAAAAACCACCAAGTCTGAAAAAGAAATAGTTACTCAAGCTACAGCAGCTCTAGTATTAATAGAAGAATGTGGTTTAGAACATGGTGATTTTTCAGGTTGCTACTTGCCTAAATATTTTTTAAAAATACAATCCAAATCTTTGGATGTGAAATTTGGTAATAAATGGCAAAATGAACTAGAAGAAAAGCCGCTTTATCCTAAAAGAGTGCCTTCTGAAATTGCTTCCATAATTGAAAGTATTCAGCCTCAATTAGTTGCTTTTTTTAATGAAAGCAAAAAACATTTTTTTGAATTATCACTATTAAAAAACATATATAAAAACTTAACACCATTATCTGTACTAAAGCAAATAAACCAAGAAGTTCAGGCTATTAAGGAAGAACAAAATTTATTACTTATAAGCGAGTTTAATTCAATTATTAGCTCTCATATTAAAAACCAGCCAGCGCCTTTTATTTACGAACGTATTGGTGAAAAATTTAGGCATTATTTTATTGATGAATTTCAGGACACATCGCAAATGCAATGGGAAAATTTAATTCCTTTAATTGGTAATTCATTATCATCTGAAAACGGTAGTGCTTTAATTGTTGGAGATGCTAAACAAGCTATTTATAGATGGAGAGGTGGAAAAGCAGAACAGTTTATAGATTTATTCTCTGATAAAAATCCGTTTCATATTAAAAAAAATGTTGAAGATTTACCAACTAATTACAGAAGTAGTAAAAACGTAATAGAATTCAATAATTCATTTTTTAATCATATTTCTGGATTTGCTTTAAGAGATGAATCCTATAAAAGACTTTATCAAAACTCAGGTCAAGAAATAAGTCAAACTAGCGAAGGTTATGTTTCGGTTTCATTTTTAGACTTAAATAAAGAAGATGACAAAAATGAAGCTTATGTCGAACAAACTTTAAAAACAATACAGTCTTGTATTGAAAATGGTTATTCTCTAAATGATATTTGCATTTTAGTACGTACTGGTAAAAATGGCATCCTAATTTCTGAATATTTAAACGAGCAAGGAATAGAAATAATTTCTTCTGAAACTTTGCTAATTCAGAATGCCCCAGAAATAAAATTTATTATTAATCTTCTAGAGTTCATTTCAGAACCACAGAATGTTTTAGCAAAAATTAAAGCTTTAAGTTATTTAGCAACTGATAAAAACAATATTGAAGATAAGCATGAATTTTACACCATATTTAAAGATTTAAATCTTCACGCATATTTTAAAAAATTAGAAGATTACGGTTACTTTTTTAATGTTAATGAGTTTATTGCATTACCATTTTACGAAGCCATAGAACTAATTATTTATTGTTTTAAGCTTGCTCCAGAATCTAATGCATACATTCAGTTTTTCTTAGATTTTGTGTTAGATTTTAGTGAAAAATCAAACGCTTCTATAAATACATTTTTAGAACATTTCGAGCTAAAAAAAGACAAGCTAAGTATTATTACTCCTGAAAGAAACAATGCAGTTCAAATAATGACAATCCATAAAGCTAAAGGATTAGAGTTTCCTGTAGTAATTTTCCCTTTTGCAGATTTAGATATTTATAAATCTAATAGTGATAAAGTATGGTTTCCATTAAATTCTGATGATTTCAACGATTTTAAATATGCTTTAATAAGTCTTAATGATCACGTTGAACAAATGGGTAACGAAGGGTTTCTAATATATAATCAGAGCAAATCTGAAAAAGAATTAGATAACATCAACCTATTGTATGTAGCATTAACAAGAGCAGAAGAACAATTACATATAATCACTAATAAAGAATTTGATAGCTCTGGCAACGAAAAACTAAAATGCTATAGTGGTCTTTTTATGAGTTACCTAAAAGAAAAAGGATTATGGCAGGATTTAACCACTCGTTATGAATTTGGTAACCCTAAAAAAACTTCAAAAACGAGCGAAAAAGGAATTAGTGAAAAATTAGAACGCTTTATCTCTGTTCCTAAAAAACAACATAATTTAAATATCTTAACAGCCTCAGGATTTCTTTGGGATACACATCAAAAAGAAGCTATTGAAAAGGGAAATTTAATACATCTTATACTTTCTAAAATTAAAACTAAGCATGATCTTCCTTTTGTTTTTAAAGAATTTCTTATGTCTGGACAAATAACATCTGATCAAGAACTATTTCTGAAACCATTAATTGAAAAAGTTATTGAGCATGAAAATTTAAAAATGTATTACAATTCTAATCTTAAGAGTTATAACGAGCATGATATACTTGCAAAATCAGGAAGCATAATAAGACCTGATAAGCTTGTTGTTTTTCCAAATAATGAAGTTGTAATTCTAGATTACAAAACAGGTCAACACAACACTAAAAACATAAAACAATTAAACGATTACATGGAAGTTATTGAAGAAATGAATCTTAAAATTGTAAAGAAAATATTAGTTTACATAAATGATGAAATTGAAGTAAAAGAAGTATAACTTTGTAAAAAACTACCATTATGTACGGAAAAATAAAACAACATTTACAATCCGAAATACAAGACATAAAAGATAACGGTCTATACAAGGAAGAACGTATTATTACCTCTGCTCAAGGTGCGGAAATTACATTAAACACAAGAGAAACCGTTTTAAACTTTTGTGCCAATAATTATTTAGGTTTATCTGCTCATCCAGAAGTTATACAAGCAGCAAAAGACACTATGGATACTCATGGATTTGGTATGTCTTCTGTAAGGTTTATATGTGGAACTCAGGACATCCATAAACAATTAGAACAAAAAATAGCAGAATTCTATCAAACAGAAGATACAATTTTATATGCTGCAGCATTTGACGCAAATGGTGGTGTTTTCGAACCTCTACTTTCAAGTGAAGATGCAATTATCTCAGATTCTTTAAATCATGCTTCTATTATAGATGGTGTAAGATTGTGTAAAGCTGCACGCTATCGCTATCAAAACAATGATATGCAAGACTTAGAAGTGCAATTAAAAGCTGCTAATGCTAATGGAGCGCGATTTAAACTAATTGTTACAGATGGAGTATTCTCTATGGATGGTATAGTAGCGCCACTAAATCATATTTGCGATTTAGCAGATAAATACGATGCAATGGTAATGGTAGACGAATGTCATGCTGCTGGTTTTATAGGAAAAACAGGTAGAGGAACTCTAGAAGAAAAACAAGCTATTGGCAGAGTAGATATCATCACAGGAACACTTGGGAAAGCTCTTGGAGGAGCAATGGGAGGCTATACTACTGCCAAACAAGAAATAATAGATTTGTTACGACAACGTTCTAGACCTTATTTATTTTCAAATTCTTTAGCACCATCAATAGTTGGAGCCTCTTTAAAAGTTTTTGAGTTATTATCAAATGATACCTCACTAAGAGACAAATTAGAATGGAATACAAATTATTTTAAAACCGAAATGAAATCAGCTGGTTTTGATATTATTGAAGGTGATTCTGCAATAGTTCCAGTAATGCTATATGATGCTAAACTCTCACAAAACATGGCGAATTTGTTACTACAAGAAGGTATTTATGTTATTGGGTTTTTCTTTCCTGTAGTTCCTAAAAATAAAGCAAGAATAAGAGTGCAACTTTCTGCTGCACATACTAAAGAACATTTAGATAAAGCAATAAAAGCATTTGTAAAAATAGGCAGAAAACTAGAAATCATATAAAAAGCCTATAAACACTAAGAAATTGCTAATAAAAATACCTATTTTTTATGTTTTAATCTTTGCCAATAACAATTTAACAAGTTACTTTTGCACTATAATTAAAAAATAAATAATTTTTAAATATGAAAATTCTTAGCAAATTAATGTTAATATTAGTTTTTGTACTTGGATATAGTACTACTAATGCACAGGACGAAAACAACCCTTGGCAAATTGATCTTGGGATTAATGCAGTTGATTTTTACCCAACTGGAGAAGACAGACCTTTAGGAAGTTTTCCTAACGAATACTTCAATGCTGAAGACCATTGGAATATTCTGCCTTCTATTTCTGCTATAAATGTGTCTAAATATCTTGGTGATAATTTTACAATTGGAGTTGGTGGCTCTATAAACAAAATTTCAAAATTTGGAGAAATGCATGTAGATGATTTATCTTATTATGCAGTTGATGGTATCGTAAAGTATAATACTAGTGATTTAGTTAATCTTGGCAAACTTCAACCTTACCTAGGAATAGGTGGAGGTTATACTTGGGTTGATACAATTGGAGCTGGTACTTTAAATGGTACTATAGGTATTAGCTACATGTTTACTGATAACTTAGGCCTTACAGCTCAATCTACTTACAAACATGCTTTTGAAGATTACTTAAATACACATCTACAACACACTGTAGGTTTAGCTTTTAGATTTGGTGGTACTGATACAGATGGCGATGGTATTTACGACAAACACGATGCTTGTCCAGAAGTTCCAGGTTTAGAACAATTTAATGGTTGTCCTGATACTGATGGCGATGGTATTGAAGACGCAAAAGATACTTGCCCAGAAGTTGCAGGTTTAGCTGAATATAATGGTTGTCCAGATACTGATGGTGATGGTATTTCAGACGATAAAGATAAATGTCCTAATGAAGCAGGTTTAGCGGCGTTAGCTGGTTGTCCAGATGCTGATAGCGATGGAATTGCAAATGGTGATGACAAATGTCCTAACCAAGCAGGTCCTCAGGCTAACAATGGTTGTCCTTGGCCAGATACTGATGGTGATGGAGTGTTAGATAAAGACGATAAGTGTCCAGACGTAGCGGGAACAGTAGCTAATAATGGTTGCAAAGATGTTGTTCAGAGTCAAGCGGCTATTGATGCTTTAGCTAAAACAATTTATTTTGACTATAAAAGCTCTATTTTAAAATCAGAAAGTTATCTTGTATTAGACAAGGTTATCGCTTTATTAAAAGACTATAAAGGTTACAATATAATTGTGGATGGACATACAGATAATATTGGTTCAAAATCATATAACCAAACTTTATCAGAAGCAAGAGCTACTGCTGTATCTGACTATCTAACTAGTAAAGGTATAGATTCAAATGCTTTAACTTCTAATGGTTATGGAGAAGAAAATCCTGCTGTTTCTAACAAAACAGAAGAAGGTAGAACACAAAACAGAAGAAGTGAAATTACTATTTCTATTAAATAAATTATAAGCAAAATATTAATGTTTATAAGTAATGCCATGTTTTTACATGGCATTATTTTTATATATTTACTTTGTTAATAAATATTAACAACTTACATTTGTTTACAATTAACACTTAAAATATAAAATTTTTGAATATGAAAATTCTTAGCAAATTAATGTTAGCATTCTTGCTAGTACTAGGTTTTAGTACTTCCAATGCACAAAATGAAAACAACCCTTGGCAAATAGACCTTGGGATTAATGCAGTTGATTTTTACCCAACTGGAGAAGACAGACCTTTAGGAGGTATATTTAATGAGTACTTCAATGCAAATGATCATTGGAATATTCTTCCATCTATTTCTTCTATAAGTGTTTCTAAATACTTAGGAGATAATTTTTCTTTTGGTTTAGGTGGATCTATAAATAAAATCTCAAAATTTGGTGATGCTAGTGCAGACGACCTAACTTATTACGCTGTAGATGGTTTAATTAAATATAACGTAGGTGAGGCATTAAGCTTAAAATGTTTCCAACCATACTTAGGTATTGGTGGAGGTTATACTTGGGTAGATACAATTGGAGCTGGTACTTTAAATGGAACTTTAGGTTTAAACTACATGTTTACTGATAACCTTGGACTTTCAGTTCAATCTACTTACAAGCATTCTTTTGAAGATTACTTATCAAAACATTTGCAACACACTTTAGGTTTATCTTTTAGATTTGGTGGTACAGATACAGATGGAGATGGTATATACGATAAAAACGATGCTTGTCCAGAAGTTCCTGGTTTAGAGCAATTCAATGGTTGTCCTGATACTGATGGCGACGGAATAGAAGATGCAAAAGATACTTGCCCTGAAGTTGCAGGTTTAGCTGAATATAATGGTTGTCCTGATACTGATGGCGATGGTATATCTGACGATAAAGACAAGTGTCCTAATGTAGCTGGTTTAGCCGCTTTAGCTGGTTGTCCAGATGCCGATGGCGATGGTGTTACAGATGGAGATGACAACTGTGTTAATGAAGCGGGTCCTGCGGCTAACAATGGATGTCCTTGGCCAGATGCCGATGGCGATGGTGTATTAGACAAAGATGATCAATGTCCTAATGAAGCAGGTGTTGTTGCAAACAATGGTTGTCCTGAAGTTGTTCTTCCTACTCCAGAAGTACAAGCACAATTAACTAGCTATGCTAGAACCATTAACTTTAATACTGGAAAATCTTCTTTTAAAGAAGAAGCTTACCCAACTTTACAAGCGATTACTGCAATTTTAAAAGAATATCCTAAAGCAAACTTCATGATCGAAGGTCATACAGATAGCGTTGGTAGCAATTCTTTAAACCAAAAATTAGCTGACGCAAGAGCTAATGCAGTTATGGATTACTTAATAAATAATGGCGTTTCTGCTGCTAGATTAAATGCTAAAGGTTATGGAGAAGAATCTCCAATTGAATCTAACAACACAAGAGCAGGTAGAGCTGCAAACAGACGTGTTGAAGTTAAATTAGTAAATTAATATAAAAACAGTATTTAAAATAAAAAACGCTTCGCAATTGCGAAGCGTTTTTTATTTTTATACAATGCAAAGTTTTATAAACGAAGTACTATCTGATCTCAATTCCAAAAATGTTGATTTTTCTAAATTAACATTCATTCTACCAAGCAAAAGAGCAGGTACTTTTCTAATTAATGAACTTTCAAATTTAGCGTCTCAAACATTATTTGCACCTCAAATTTATAGTATTGAAGAGTTTGTTGAAGAACTATCAGAGCTAAAAAAAATCTCTAACACAGAGCTTCTTTTCGAACTCTATACTTCTTATAAGATTGTTTTTGGCAAAAAAATAGAACGCTTTGAATCTTTTTCTAAATGGGCTCAAGTATTACTTCAAGATTTTAATGAGATTGATAGATATCTAATAAACCAAACTCAGATATTTAATTACCTAAGTGCAATTCAAGAAATTAATTCTAATCATTGGTCGCTTGAAGAAAATAAGACTACACTAATTAAAAATTATTTAGATTTTTGGTATAAACTTGAATCAATCTACCTCAATTTTAAAGAAAATCTTCTTGAAAAAAACATAGGATATCAAGGGCTAATATACAGAGAAGCATATAACAATATAGAGAGTTATATTCAAGAAAATTCTAATAAGAGAATTGTTTTTTTAGGATTTAACGCTTTGAATTCTGCTGAAATTGGGATAATTAAAGAATTATTACACAATGGTATTGCAAGTGTTTATTGGGATGTTGATAAAACATTTATAGAAAACTCCTCTCATGATGCAGGAGTATTTATGAGGCAACATAAATTGTGGAATTATTATAATAAGCATGATTTTAATTGGTTAGGAGAAACTTATAAAACCTCAAAGAACATATCTGTAATTGGTGTTCCAAAAAATGTAGGACAGGCAAAATACATAGGTGAACTTTTAATTGAATTAAAAAACAAAAGCCTTAACAACCTCAACAATACTGCATTAATCTTAGGTAATGAAAACCTATTATTTCCCATGCTTACTTCAATTCCAGAAGAAATTAAAAGTGTAAATATTACTATGGGTTTACCATTAAAGACAATTCCACTTTCGTCTTTATTTGATCAACTAATTGTAATGCATAAGGATAATAAAAAGCAGTATTATTATAAAGATATAATTAGCTTACTATCACATCCTACGCTATCGGTTTTATTTAAAGAACAAAATAACAATTTAGCTCAAAACCTTATTGATGTAATACATAAAGACAATTTTGTTTATCTCACAAAAGATCTAATATGTAATCTCTTACCTGAGAAATCTAATACGCTTACTTTACTGTTTGATTCATGGAATAATAATTTAGAAACAGCTCTTGAATCTATTTCAGAATTAATATACGCTCTGAAAAACCAACTTGATATAGATAAAACTCAAAACGCACTTACATTAGAATATTTGTACAAATTCAGCACTGTATTTAACTCAATAAAAAAACTGAACTCAAAGTATCACTATATAGATTCTATTAAGTCTTTTTACAGTATCTACAAAGAACTTTTAAGTACAGAAACTTTAGATTTTAAAGGCGAACCGCTTAAAGGTCTTCAAATAATGGGAATGTTAGAATCTCGTGTCTTGGATTTTGAAACCGTTATAATTTCTGGTGTTAACGAAGGAATCCTGCCTTCTGGAAAATCAAACAACTCATTTATACCTTTTGATGTAAAATTAGAAAACCAATTACCTACTTATAAAGAAAAAGATGCCGTTTACACCTATCATTTTTACCATTTACTGCAGCGTTCTAAAAACATATATATAATATACAATACAGAACCAGACGCGCTAAATGGAGGTGAAATGAGCAGGTTTATCACTCAGCTTGAAGTAGAAGGTATTCATGGCATAAATCACGCTGTAATTGCACCTAAAACGCCTAAAATAATATCAAAACTAGAAGACGTTAAGAAAACCGAACAAGTTCTTGCTCAAATTAAAAAAATAGCTGAGAAAGGATTTTCACCATCTGCTCTAACTTCTTATATAAGAAATCCTTTAGATTTTTATTATAAGCGTGTTTTGGGTATTTACGATCATGATGCTGTAGAGGAAACTATTGAAGCAAATACTTTAGGTACAGTTATTCACAATACTTTAGAAGATTTGTACACGCCTTTTGTTAATTCCTTTTTAAGCAAAGAAGGATTAAAAGAACTAAAAGATAATATAGAGCCTATAACCACGAAGCATTTTAAGAACGAATACAAGCAAGGCGATATAACAAAAGGTAAAAACCTCATCAGTTTTGAAATCGCTAAACGTTATGTTTTAAATTTTATCAATTCTGAAATACACTCAATAAAAGAAGGAAATACCATCAAAATACTTGCACTTGAGTCAGAAAGTTTTGTGCAATTCAATATTTCTGAATTAGATTTTCCTATTAATTTAAAAGGAAAAGTAGACAGGATAGACTCCTTTAATGGTGTTACAAGAATTATTGATTACAAAACTGGAAGTGTACTTCAATCTCATGTTGAAATCGTAAATTGGGAAGACATAACTACTGACTATAAAAAATACAGCAAATCTTTTCAGGTGTTAACCTATGTACTTATGCTTCATTTGAATAACGAAGTTAAACTACCTGTTGAAGCTGGAATAATTTCATTTAAAAGCTTAAGCAAGGGCTTACTTAAATTCGGAACAAAAGATACTCCAGGAAGCAGAAAAAAAGACAATAACATTACTTTAGAAACTCTAGAATATTTCTCCAAGGAACTGAGTAAATTAATTCTTGAAATATGTAATCCTGAAATAGATTTTATTGAAAAAGAAGTTTAACATGAAAAAGGAAAATAATATTAGTATTCAAGGAAAGCACAGCAAGCCTATACTTTTAGATGTGTTTTACAATAAAAATAAATCAAAGAAACCGGTAATAATATTTTGCCATGGCTATAAAGGATTTAAAGATTGGGGCGCTTGGAATTTAATGGCTGAACAATTTGCCGAGAACAACTTTTGTTTTATAAAATTTAATTTCTCTTATAACGGTGGAACAGTTAAACAACCAATAGACTTTCCAGATTTAGAAGCATTCGGAAATAATAATTACACAAAAGAATTAGACGATTTAGATACTGTCTTAAATTGGATAGAAAAAGAATATAGTAATTATCCAGAATTTGATGTTTCAAATATAATTTTACTAGGACACAGTCGTGGTGGCGGAATTGTAACTATTAAAGCTGAAGAAGATTCTAGAATTTCAAAAGTAATCACTTTAGCTGGAGTAAGCGACTATGAAAACCGTTTTCCTAAAGGTGATGCTTTTGAAACATGGAAAAAAGAAGGTGTGTATTATGTTGTTAATGGTAGAACCAAACAAGATATGCCTCATTATTTTCAATTTTTTGAAGATTTTTCAAAACACAAAGTGCGACTTAATATAAAAAGAGCTGTCTCTAACTTAAAAATACCTCATCTTATAATTCATGGTAATACTGATACATCTGTTTCAATTGAAGAGGCTTATAATCTGCATAAATGGAATCTAAATAGTGAGTTGAAAATAATTGATAATGCAGACCATGTATTTAATTCTAAGCATCCTTGGACAGAAAAAGAAATGCCTCCACAGCTTTTACAAGTTATAGAGGCAATAGTTAAGTGGAGCATATCGGAGTCGAACCGATGACCTTTTGGCTGCCAGCCAAACGCTCTAGCCAACTGAGCTAATGCCCCAATTTAAAGTTATAAATCTAACTTATTTTAAATTCTTAAAAAAGAAAAAATGATTCGTCTTGGGAAATTAGAGGATATCGAGCAAATAAATTTAATTGCTAAAGCATGCGCAATGCATATGATAAACAATTCTATTTATCAGTGGAATGACCATTATCCGAATCCAAAAATATTTAAAAAAGATATAGAAAGAAACGAATTGTATGTTTACGAATTAGAAAATACTATTTTAGGTTGTATTGTTATCACAACTTTAGTAGATGCTGAATATATTCCTGTTAAATGGCTAACTCCAAATAACAAAAACATTTATGTACATCGACTAGCAATTCATCCTGATTATCAAGGCAAAGGATATGCTCAAGTATTAATGGATTTTGCTGAGAAATTTGCAAAAGACACTAATTATGCATCTATAAGATTAGATACGTTCTCTAAGAATAAAAGAAACCAATTATTTTACGAACTTCGTGGCTATAAAAAATTAGAAGAGATATATTTTCTTAATCAGAGTGAATATCCTTTTTATTGTTACGAATTAGTGTTGTGAGTACAAGCATTACATTTAAGAAAATTAACAAACTAGCAATTCCAGCTCTTATTGCAGGAATAGCAGAACCTGTACTTTCTATAACAGATACTGCTATTGTAGGAAATATTGAAGTAAATGCTACGGAATCTCTAGCTGCAGTAGGAATTGTAGGAGCCTTTATTTCAATGTTAATTTGGGTGTTTGGACAAACACGTAGTGCAATATCGTCTATAGTATCTCAACATCTTGGTGCAAATAAATTAGATGCTGTTAAAAACCTTCCTGCTCAGGCTATTTTTGTGATTACATCTATTAGTATTTTAATTATACTTGGGACATTTCCTTTTGCAAGTGCTATTTTTAAACTCTATAACGCTTCAGATTTAATTCTTGATTACAGCGTTACTTATTATAAAATTCGTGTATTCGGTTTTCCATTTACACTTTTTACTATGGCTGTTTTTGGAGTTTTTAGAGGGCTACAAAACACAACATATCCTATGATAATTGCGCTTATAGGGGCGCTTCTAAATATAGTTCTGGATATAATTTTAGTTTATGGTATTGAAGGCTATATTTCTCCTCTAAATATTGAAGGAGCAGCTTATGCAAGTATTATTGCTCAAATAGTAATGGCCATTTTATCTGCAATTTTATTAATTAGAAAGACAGAAATACCTTTAAAAATTACCTTTCCTTTTAATAAAGAAATAAAACGCTTTCTAATTATGATTGCGAATTTATTTATAAGAACAATATCTCTAAATGTTGCTTTATATTTTGCAAGTGCTTTTGCCACGAGTTATGGCAAACAGTATATTGCAGCGTACACAATTGCAATAAACATTTGGTTTCTTGGCGCTTTCGTAATCGATGGTTATGCAAGTGCAGGCAATATTTTATCTGGAAAATTATTAGGATCTAAACAATATGATGTCTTATTAAAACTAGGAAATAAACTTATTAAATACGGAATTATTATTGGTGTATTCATGATGCTTTTTGGATCCTTGATTTATTATCCTATTGGAAAATTATTCACGAAAGATCCTGAAGTTTTAAAGGCATTTTACGCTGTGTTTTGGGTAGTGCTTATAATGCAGCCCTTATGTGCTTTAGCTTTTATTTATGACGGCATTTTTAAAGGACTTGGAAAAATGAAATTCTTAAGAAACGTCTTACTATTTTCTACATTTATAGTTTTTGTTCCAGTGCTTTTTATTTTAGATTATTTCGATTATAAGCTCTACGCGATTTTTGCTGCTTTTACGTTTTGGATAGCTGCTAGAGGAATTCCTTTAATTGTAAAATTCAGAAAAATGTTTATTCCGCTTATACAAAAAATGTAACTTTGATTATTATTTCTAAAACAGTTAGTTTATGTTTCCTTTAGCAATTATACAAGGCCTTGAAGACATAGAAGAAAAAATACAAAATGCTCCAGATAAAGGTTACGAAATTGGTGTGTTTATTGGTTCTATGCTGCCTTTTGTAATACTTGTTGTTGTTGCTTACTTGATTTATAGATATAATAAAAATCGATTTTAAAAAGATTCATCATGGATATACTTAATTTCTTATCAGGACCAGGTTTATTCCTTATCTTAGGAATTGTGCTTGTTGTAGCCTATTTTTACAACCGAAAGAAAGGTAAATAAACTTTTATATGAGTAAAATTCGTATTACAAAACAATTCTCTTTTGAAACTGGACATGCGCTATATGGCTATGATGGTAAATGTAGGAATGTACATGGACATAGTTATCATCTTGATGTAACAGTAATTGGGAAACCTATAAAAGATTCTTCGAATGTTAAATTTGGTATGGTAATCGACTTTGGTGATCTTAAAAAAATTGTAAAAGAAGAAATCGTTAATGTCTTCGACCATGCAACTGTTTTTAATAAAAACACACCTCATGTCGAGCTGGCAAAAGAATTAAAAGACAGAGGTCATAATGTGCTTTTAGTAGATTATCAACCTACTAGTGAAATGATGGTTATTGATTTTTCTTTAAAAATTAAAAAACGACTACCTGAAAATATTAAATTACATTCATTAAAATTACAAGAAACCAATTCTAGTTTTGCAGAATGGTTTGCAAGTGATAATGACTAACACAAATCACATATCTGTTGCCGAAGGAAAAAAAGTTTATTTTGCTTCAGACAATCACCTTGGAGCGCCAACAATGGAAGCTTCATTACCACGTGAAAAAAAGTTTGTGGCTTGGTTAGATAAAATTAAAGATGACGCTACCGCTATTTTTCTGTTAGGTGATTTATTTGATTTTTGGTTTGAATACAAACGTGTTATTCCAAAAGGTTTTACCAGAACTTTAGGGAAACTAGCTGAAATTTCAGATTCTGGAATTCCAATTTATTACTTTGTTGGTAATCACGATTTATGGATGAATGGTTATTTTGAAGATGAATTAAACATTACTGTTTTCCACAAACCACAAGAATTTACTTTTAACGAAACTACTTTGCTTATTGGACATGGAGATGGATTAGGTCCTGGCGACAAAGGCTATAAACGCATGAAAAAAGTGTTCACTAATGGTTTTTGTAAATGGCTTTTTAAATGGCTTCATCCAGATATTGGAGTAAAACTAGCGCAATACTTATCTGTTAAAAACAGACTAATTTCTGGAGAGGAAGATGTAAAATTTTTAGGAGAAGATAACGAATGGTTAGTACAGTATTGTAGAAGAAAAGAAGCCGAACAACATCGCGATTATTATATTTTTGGACACAGACATCTACCTATGGAAATTGATATTGCCAACAATTCTAAATACATCAATCTAGGAGACTGGATTACGTATTACACTTATGCAGAGTTTAGCAATACTGCCATCTCTTTAAAAAAATACTAATTTTCTATTTAATATCTTTTAGCTTCAACTGTAAGCTCACATTGCCATTCCATTGGTTTTCATCAATAGAATACACTGCTTTAAACGGTTTTTTGTTTTGAATTAAATCAATGTGTTTACCTAATCCAAAACCAATTCCTGATATTTTACCTGCTCTACCTTGATAAGCAGTAAGTTTTAAATGCTTATCGTCTTCTCCAACACATTTTCCATATCCTGTATCTTTTAGCTGCTGTGTCATAAATACTGGAGACATATTTCCTGGCCCAAAAGGCGCAAACTGATTTAATATTCTATAAAATCTTGGTGTTATTTGTTCCAGATTAATTTCAGCATCAATACTTATCTCTGGAGTTAATAATTTCTTGTCAATTGTTTGCGATACAACGTCTTCAAATTTTGTTTTAAAAGCTTCATAATTTTCTTCAAGCAATGTTAATCCTGCAGCATATTTATGGCCTCCAAATTGTTCAATATATTCTGAACACGCTTCTAAAGCATTGTAAACATCAAACCCTTTAACAGAACGAGCAGAAGCTGCTAGTCTATCTCCACTTTTTGTAAAGACTAAAGTAGGCCTGTAATAAGTTTCAGTTAATCTTGAAGCTACAATACCAATAACGCCTTTATGCCAAGTTTCATCGTAAACAACAGTAGCAAAACGTTCCTGTTCTTTTTGATCTTCAATTTGTTTAAGAGCTTCCTCTGTAATTCTTTTATCTGCCTCGCGTCTATCTAAATTAAATTGTTCAATCTCTGTTGCATATTCCGCAGCAAGGTTAAAATCTGTTTCAGTTAATAAGGCTACAGCATGATTGCCATGTTTCATTCTTCCTGCTGCATTAATTCTTGGTGCAATTATAAATACAACGTCTGTAATTGTAAATGTGTCTTTTTTAACCTGCTGAAGTATCGTTTTAATTCCTATTCGAGGATCTTGATTAATTACTTGTAATCCAAAATAAGCTAGTGCACGATTTTCTCCTGTTATTGGAACAATATCTGCAGCAATTGCTGTTGCTACTAAATCTAAATATTCAACTAAATCTATTGCTGATTTACCTTCCTTTTCGGCTAAAGCCTGAATAAGTTTAAACCCTACGCCACAACCACATAATTCTTTATAAGGATAATTACAATCCTCACGTTTTGGATCTAAAATTGCTGCTGCATTTGGAATCTCATTTCCTGGTCTATGGTGATCGCAGATAATAAAATCAACTTGTTTATTTTTCGCGTAAGCTACTTTATCAATCGCTTTAATTCCGCAGTCTAAGGCAATAATTAATGAGAAATCGTTGTCACTTGCAAAGTCAATTCCCTTATACGATATACCATAGCCTTCTTCATATCTATCAGGAATGTAAGTTGCAATTTTATCACTTCTTGTTTTTAAATAAGAAGACATTAAAGCGACTGAAGTTGTACCATCTACATCATAATCACCAAAGACCAAAATGTTTTCGTTTTGAAGAAGCGCAGCTTCAATTCGTTGTACTGCTTTATCCATATCTTTCATCAAGAAAGGATCATGCAAATCTTCTAAACTTGGTCTAAAAAATGTTTTCGCTTCTTCGTAGGTTTCAATACCGCGTTGCAAAAGAAGTGTAGCAACAATATCGTCAACTTGAAGCGCTTGTGTTAAGACATCAATTTTAAATTGTTCTGGTTTTGGCTTTAGGGTCCAACGCATATTTTATGAATTGTGTAAATGAATTTCTGTATTCATTTTTGCAAAATGTTTAAACATTTCGTATACACCACAGTAACGTTCTATGGATAAATTAACTGCTTTATTAATTTTCTTTTCATTGAGGTCTTTTCCGTAAAAATGATAATCAACTTTTACAGTATGATAGTACTTTGGATGTTCGTCTGTTAATTCTCCTGTTGTAACAATTTTGAAATCATCTACACTAACTTTCATCTTCTTTAAAAGCGAAACAACATCCAGTCCTGAGCAACCTGCTAAAGCAGATAACATTAATGCTTTAGGTCTAAGCCCAGAGTTAGTTCCTCCAAATTCTTCAGCAGAATCAATTGCTATTTTTTGATTGCTTGGATTATCTGATTCAAAGACCATATTTCCCTTCCATTCGGTTGTAACTATATTGTTCATATGTAGATTTTTTTTTGTTAATTGTTACATCAAAAATACCACTAAAAAATAAAATATGCCTTTAGTAACACCATTATCTGCAGACCATGATTTAGAAACTAAAGAACTCGCAGAATTCTTTAATGAGACACTTGGTTTTTGTCCAAATTCTGTATTAACAATGCAACGTCGTCCAGCTATAAGTAAAGCTTTTATCAATTTAAATAAAGCTGTTATGGCAAATGAAGGTCGGGTAACTTCTACCTTAAAACGAATGATTGCTTGGGTTAGCAGTAACTCAACTGGTTGTAAGTATTGTCAGGCTCATGCCATAAGAGCTGCAGAACGTTATGGCGCAGAACAAGAACAATTAAATAATATCTGGGAATATAGAACACATCCTGCTTTTAATGACGCTGAACGCGCTGCATTAGATTTTAGCTTAGTTGCTAGTCAAGTTCCTAATGCAGTTGATGAAGCTATTAAAAAGCGTTTATACGAACATTGGGATGAAGGTGAAATCGTAGAAATGCTTGGTGTAATTTCGCTTTTTGGTTATTTAAATAGATGGAATGATAGCATGGGAACTTCTATAGAAAGTGGTGCCGTTGAAAGTGGCGACCAGTACTTAGGAAAACACGGATGGAATAAAGGAAAACATGTTTAAGAAGGCTTAAACTTATTCACATTTACCATAAATGATGCACTTGTTTTTTTATATACTTCGTATAAATTGTGTTAACTTTTTGCATTTCAATATCTGAAATTGGTCTAGCTTTATAAGTATTTATATTTGAAAGTACTTGCTCTATAGAAGATGCTCCTGGAATTACACAACTTACCTCATTAAACGTTAAAATCCATTGTAAAGCCTTTTGGGCTAAGCTTTCGCTGTTATTAAAAACTTGCTTTAATTCTTCTACTGCTTTAAGACCTAAATTGTAATCAATTCCAGAAAAGGTTTCGCCTTTATCAAAAGCTTCTCCATTTCTATTAAAATTACGATGATCATCCTTTTCAAAAGTAGTTGCTTTGTTAAATTTTCCAGTTAATAATCCGCTTGCTAATGGTACTCGAGCTAGAATTCCAACATTTTTCTTTTTTGCTTCTTTAAAAAAAAGCTCGCTTGGGCGCTGCCTAAACATATTGAAGATTATTTGAATTGTGCTTACGCCTTCATATTCTATTGCTTTTAGAGCTTCTTCAACGGTTTGAACACTTACACCATAATTTCTAATTTTTCCTTCTTTGGTCAAATCGTCAAAAAGAGCAAAAATATCAGGTCGATAATACACCTCTGTTGGAGGACAATGCAATTGTATTAGATCAATTCTATCAATTCCTAAGTTAGATAAACTGTCTTCTACAAATTTTCTAAGGACTAATGGCGTATAGGCTTCATTATTATGTGGGTTTAGTTGACGTCCACATTTGGTTGCTATGTAAACGTCTTCAGATCTAGATCTTACAACTTTACCTACTATTTTTTCACTTAACTTTTCACTATAAACATCTGCAGTATCAATAAAGTTAACACCATTATCAATAGCTGTATTTATAATGTTTTCAGCATTTTTAAAGTTGAATTCGCTTCCCCATTTTCCGCCAACTTGCCATGTGCCCAAGCTTATTTCTGAAACGTTTAATCCTGTTTTACCTAATGTTCTGTACTTCATTGTTGTTTATTATTTTTTCCCAGCAACACAAATCACAATTTCTCCTTTTGGTGGTTTATTAGTGTAATATTCTAAAACTTCCTTTGCAGTGCCGCGAATAGTTTCTTCGTAAAGTTTAGTTAATTCTCTAGATACCGAAACCTGTCTGTCTTCTCCAAAATACTCACAAAAATGAGTGAGGGTTTTTAGGATTTTGTGAGGAGATTCATAAAAAATCATGGTTCTGGTTTCCTCTGCTAGTACTTTAAAACGTGTTTGTCGGCCTTTTTTTACTGGTAAAAAGCCTTCAAACACAAATTTATCATTTGGTAATCCGGAATTTACAAGTGCTGGAACAAAAGCTGTTGCTCCTGGTAAACATTCAACCTCAATATTATTTTCTATACACGCTCTGGTTAACAAAAAACCAGGATCAGAAATTGCAGGAGTTCCTGCGTCACTTATTAAAGCAATGGTTAACCCTCCTTTTAATTTATTAATGATAGCATCAACTGTTTTATGCTCATTATGCATATGGTGTGATTGCGAAGGTGTATTAATTTCAAAGTGCTTTAATAATTTCCCAGAAGTACGCGTGTCTTCTGCTAAAATTAAATCTGCTTCTTTTAATACTTCTAAAGCACGAAAGGTAATATCCTTTAAATTGCCAATTGGAGTTGGTACAATAAATAACTTACTCATTAATTGTACTTGCTTTGAATTATTTCCATAAACCGTTCTTCAAATTCTTCTTTACCATCCCAATTGTTATAATCTGGTTTAACCATAGTATTAATAAAATTTGAGGCTTCTTCAAAACTTGAAGTTGTGTTTATCTGGGACAAAACACGCTCATAATCTTCATTGCTGCCTTCAAATAAATGTTTTATAAAAGCAATTTTATCATTAAGCCCAATATTTATTAAAGAGCCTTTTAATTTATCATTTAACGATTTTGGTTTGTTTTGTATATTGCTATTAGCCTCATCTACGCGATCAAAAATTGGTAAGTCATCAAATCCGACAGCTAAATCTTCAAAATTAGTTTTTTCGTTTTTAGGTTCGAGAATTACTTCATTTAATAATTCGTCTACTTCAGTTGTTTCTTCAGGCATTTGTGCAACTATATCCTTAATCTTTTCGGTAATGTGCTCCATAATACCATCGTCTTCTACTTCATCTACATCTATAAATACTTTATCTTCAACCTCAATAGTATCACTTACTTTATTATTAAATGCCACATCAAGCATTTCAAAAAAAGAGCTATCACTACCAATAGTTGGCATTTCATCTTCAAAATTATCTTGAGCAAATTTTAATACTGTGAGCTTTTCGTAAAGTTCTGCTACCTCCTTATGTAGCAAAGTAATTTCTTCTTTTCCGGATAATTTCAATATTCGATGCGCTATACTAATAAGTTCCGATTCGAGTTTCTTCTTCATAATTTTTCAATTTTATGTGATATAGCCTTTTGATTTTTAATAAATTTACATCACCTTTATGGAAACGAAAAATGTCTTCGTTATAGTGTTAAAATTACAAAATGTTTCTCGAAAATACAGTAAATCATAAAGAACAATTTGGTTGGATTGAAGTAATCTGCGGATCTATGTTCTCTGGAAAAACAGAGGAATTGATACGTAGATTAAAACGCGCACAATTTGCAAGACAAAAGGTTGAAATTTTTAAACCTGCAATTGATGTGCGTTATGATGAAGAGAAAGTAGTTTCTCATGATTCTAATGAAATTCGCTCTACTCCTGTTCCTGCTGCTGCAAATATTCCAATATTAGCAGATGGATGTGATGTTGTTGGAATTGACGAGGCTCAATTTTTTGATGATGAAATAATACATGTTTGTAATGATTTGGCTAATAAAGGTGTTAGAGTAATTGTTGCTGGTTTAGATATGGATTTTAAAGGCAATCCATTTGGCCCAATGCCCTTTTTAATGGCTACAGCAGAGTATGTTACTAAAGTACATGCTGTTTGTACAAGAACTGGAAATTTAGCACAATATAGCTATAGAAAAGCCCAAAGCGAAGACTTAGTTTTACTTGGTGAAACTCAAGAATACGAACCTCTTAGTCGTGCTGCTTATTACAAAGCTACCATGCGCGAAAAAATAAGAAGCATTAGGGTTAAAGATGCAGAAGAGGTGATTTCAAAACCTAATAAAGGGCATGTATAATTCTAAGGAAACCATTTTAGAAATAAATCTAAACTATGTTAAACATAATTTAGATTACTTAAAATCGAAACTTAAACCATCCACTAAATTTTTAGCAGTTGTAAAGGCATTCGCTTATGGTAATGACGCTATTACTATTGCCAAATATTTAGAAAGCCTTGGAGTCGATTATTTTGCAGTGGCTTACACGCAAGAAGGTGTTAATCTTAGAAAAGCAGGTATAAAAACACCCATTTTAGTTTTACATCCACAAACTCCAAATCTTAAACATATAATTGATTATTGTTTAGAGCCTAATCTATATAACGCTAAGATTTTAAAAGAATTTATTACTGTTTCTAAAAATGAAAACCAAGAAAACTATCCAGTTCATATAAAATTCAATACTGGATTAAACAGACTTGGGTTTTGGAAAAATGATGTAGATTATTTAACCACAACTATTAGCAAGACAAAAACCATTAAAGTCGCGTCTATGTTTTCGCATTTAGCTGCTAGTGAAGATGAAAACGAAAAAAACTTTACACAAAATCAAATCGACTCATTTAAAGTAATAAGTAGTGAATTTTATCAGAAATTAGGTTACAAACCCTTGTTGCATATTTGCAATACATCTGGAATTTTAAACTATCATGATGCACATTTTGATATGGTGAGAAGTGGAATTGGACTTTATGGATTTGGTAATTCAAAAAAAGAAAATAAAAACCTTATTCCTATAGCTTCATTAAAAACAGTAATATCTCAAATTCACACAATTGAAAAAGGAGAATCTGTTGGATATAATAGAGCTTTTAAGTCTGAAAAAAACCTAAGAATTGCAACTTTACCAATTGGACATGCAGATGGTATTGGAAGAATTTATGGCAATAATATAGGCTCTGTAATTATAAACCATAAAAAGGCTTCAATAGTTGGAAATGTATGCATGGACATGATTATGGTTAACATTTCCGATATCGATTGTAAGGAAGGAGATGAGGTGATAATTTTTAACCAAAATTATACCGCAGAAGAATTAGCAGAAGTAGCGGGAACCATTTCTTACGAGTTAATTACATCTATTTCTCAGCGTGTAAAACGAAAAATCATTGAATAATGTTAATTAAATTAATCAATAACACGATTTTTTACTACTTTTAAAACACTAATAACTAAATAACATTTTAAATTATGCTTAAAGAATTTAAGAATTTTATCATGACTGGAAACGTAATTGATTTTGCGGTTGCAGTAATTATGGCAGGAGCTATTGGTCTTGTTATTAATGGATTTGTAGGAGACATTATTATGCCAATTGTTGGTCATTTTGCAGGAGGAGTAGATTTTGCAGATTTAAAAATTGTCCTTGCAGAAGCAGTTACAGATGCTGAAGGAAAAGTTACATCAGCAGAAAACGCTATTCGTTGGGGAAAATGGATTAATTCTATTGTAAACCTTATTATTGTTGGATTTGTAATGTTTATGATCGTTAAAGCATACAACAAAACTAAAAAACCTATTGAAGAAGCACCAGCTGCACCAGTAGGACCATCTGACATTGATTTATTATCTGAAATTAGAGATTTATTAAAAAAGTAATACTTTTTAATCTATATTTTAAATAAAAGGACGCTAATTGGCGTCCTTTTTTTATGATTGATATTTTTATGTAAATTGTTGTTATTCTAAATCTTAGTGTCAATACGAATACTTAATTTTGCCTATTAATTTTTTAAAATCATTATGATGAAAGTTGCAGTTGTAGGAGCTACAGGAATGGTGGGAAATGTAATGTTAAATGTTCTTGAAGAACGTAATTTCCCAATTAGTGAATTATTATTAGTTGCCTCAGAGCGTTCTAAGGGTAAGCAAATAGAATATAAAGGCAAAAAATATACAGTTATAGGTTTACAGGATGCAGTAGATGCAAAACCCGATATCGCATTATTTTCTGCAGGAGGAAGTACCTCAGAAGAGTGGGCTCCAAAATTTGCAGCAGTTGGTTGTACGGTTGTAGACAACTCATCTGCCTGGAGAATGGATCCTACTAAAAAATTAGTAGTTCCTGAAATTAATGGAGCTGTTTTAACAAAAGATGATAAAATTATTGCAAACCCAAATTGCTCAACTATTCAAATGGTTATGGCTTTGGCGCCATTACATAGAAAATATAAAATGAAACGATTAGTTATTTCGACTTACCAATCTGTATCAGGAACTGGTGTGCAAGCAGTGAAACAATTAGACAATGAAGAAAAAGGAATTAAAGGCGATATGGCTTACAACTATCCTATTTATAGAAATGCAATTCCGCACTGCGATGTCTTTTTAGAAAATGGTTATACTAAAGAAGAAATGAAATTGGTTAAAGAACCAAAGAAAATTTTAGGAGACGATTCTTTTTCAGTTACAGCAACAGCAGTAAGAATCCCAACCGCTGTTGGACACTCAGAAGCTGTAAATGTACAGTTTGAAAACGATTTTGATTTAGCGGAAGTTCGTAAATTATTAAGTGACACACCTGGAATAATTATAGAGGATGATTTAGATAACAACGTTTACCCTATGCCAATAAACGCTCATAACAAAGATGAAGTTTTTGTGGGTAGAATTAGAAGAGACGAATCGCAAGCTAACACTTTAAATATGTGGATTGTGGCAGATAATTTACGTAAAGGAGCTGCAACAAATACAATTCAAATTGCAGAGTATTTAGTAAAAAACAAGCTTGTTTAACTAAGGTTACAATTAAGTGACTACATAAAACTTAATTCATTTTCTAGAAATTCGTCCAATTAGGGCGAATTTTTTTGTTCTATTTTTGCAACCTATGCTAAGCGTAAAAAACATTGCTTTTAAATACAAAAAAGACATCATCATAAATGATGTTAGTTTTATTGCAAATCAAGGTGATCATATATCAATTATAGGTGAAAGTGGTTCTGGTAAAAGCACTTTACTAAAGCTAATTTATGGCGAATTTGATCTGATTAAAGGTGAAATATTTTGGAAAAGAACTTCAATACTAGGCCCTAAACATAATCTAATTGTTGGTTACGATTTTATGAAATATGTAACTCAAGAATTTGATTTAATGCCCTTTATTTCTGTAGAAGATAATATTGGAAAGTTCTTATCTCGTTTCTATCCTGAAGATAAACAAAAGCGCGTTACTGAATTACTTAAAATTGTAGAACTTGAAGACTATGCTAAAACTCAAGTGCACTATTTAAGTGGTGGACAAAAGCAGCGTGTAGCTTTGGCTAGAGCTCTAGCTAAACAACCTGAAATTATATTATTGGATGAACCCTTTAGTCATATAGATAATTTTAAAAAACAATCTTTAAGAAGAAGTGTTTTTAAATACTTAAAAGAACATAATATAACGTGTATTGTAGCCACGCACGACAAAGAAGATGCTTTGCCTTTTTCTAATAAAGTAATAGTATTACATCAAGGAGAAATAATAGCTAACGAGACTCCTCATGGCTTGTACAACAATCCAAAATCACCATTAATAGCGTCTTTTTTTGAGGAATATAGCTTATTTAAAAATTCAGAGTTGGAGATTAATAAAACCAACAAAAACACCATTGTTTATTCTAATCAGTTAAAAAAAACTAAGTCATCACAAATTAAAGCTGTAGTTACAGATTCTTATTTTAAAGGTAGTTATTATCTAATTGAAGCAACATTTAATAATAAAATGATATTCTTTAATCATACTGAAGCTTTAAAAAATAAAAGTGTAGTTTTTCTAGAGTATATAAAATAAATAATCAGTCTATTTTTTTAATTCTAAATCTCTGATCTCTAAATTTAATTTCTTCTCCTTCAGGTTTTGCCATTAAAAGTTTTCCTATAGGTGTATTTGATGAAATAGCATAAAATGCTTGATCTTCCGCTTCTAATTTTCCAGCGCTTATCGCAATAAAATAATTTGCTTGTGTTGTATGCACTATACTTCCTAAGTGAACTACTAAAGAAGGTGCTAAAATATCAATTTTATTAAGGGTTTCAAACATGTCTTCAACTTCGTAAAACTGATTTCCCACTTTTTCACGTTCAAGTTGTAGCATTGCTCTTCCTGTTTCATGTTTATCTCCAACTGAAGACTTAATTTCTTCAAATAAAGCTTCTTTAATCTCTTTCATTTGGAAATCAATATGACTTTTTCTCTCTGAAGCAAATTCATAGCATTTGCTTATTAAAGTTTCTTTTAATGTCATTAGTGTATACTTGAGGTTTTTATATAATTAACATTGCGTGCTTTAAGGTAATTCATAAAATATTTATAACACTCTTCGTGTTTACCAACTAATTCTGGTGGGAATATTCCTTTTTCACTAAAAATACCATCTAAAAAGAGATTCGCTGCTGCTGTAGCTGTATAACCAGTAGTCCTTGACATAGAAGAGACTTTAGTGTCTGGACAATATTCGTCAAACAAATTATATATAACTTTTTCTGTTTTTCCTTCTGAATTTTCACCCTTTAAGGTGATTCTCATTACTGTTATTTCTTCTTCGTTTTCACCAAGTTTCCATTCATCAAATAGTATTTTACTTGTAAATTCTAATGGTGAAATATCTACGTTGTTAATAGAAATTTTCTCTTGATTAAAAAATCCACTAGATTTTAATACTTTAATATATTCTACATGTCCAGGATAACGTAAAGTCTTTTCTTTCATATTTAAAATATGAGGCATCGTTTGTATAATTGAGCGTAAACCATCAGAATTAAAAGATTCTAATGTACCAACTCTATCAAATTCAATATACTCGCAATCGGTAAGTGCATCTCTTGTAACAACGATACCATTTTCTACATATCTAGCTGGACGTGTATACTCTTCTATAACATCTACAGGGGAAAATGGTGCTTTATAACAAAATGGCCATTTTTTCTGTTTAGGTAAGCCTCCAACAAGACATTCGAAATCTGTAAGCTTAAGCTTTTCATTATAATATCCAAGTATAACATTTCCCATTCCTGGTGCAACACCACAATCTACAATTGCAGTAACTTTATTTTCTTTTGCGAGTTTGTCTAATTCAAATGCATTTTCTGGAAAGAATGAAATATCGATAACATTCTTTTTAGCTTGTATTATAGTTTTAAGTGTTTCAAAACCTAAAAACCCAGGAACAGCACAAATAACTAAGTCAAAAGGTTGCAAAGCTTTTATTAAATCTGATTTAATTGCAACGTTAAGATTTAATATTTTAAGTTTATTGCATTTTTCACTAACATTAGCGAGTACTTTATTGTCTATATCTGAAACAGTTACATCATGTTTATGTGCCATGTCTATTGCCATTGCACTACCAACCATACCAGCACCAAGTACTATTATTTTGTTCATCAGGATTTAAATTTGAATTATAAAACTATTGAAGAGTTAAAGACAGTTTTAAAGCCTTGGGATAAAAACCCAAGGCATATTTATTGTTTTTAAAACTATCTTTTTATGCATTCCATAAAGTTAAAAAAAAACTCCGAAATTACTTTCGGAGTTTACAATTTAATCTTCTTCTTCTTCTTGGAGCACAAAATCTTCCATAAACTTAGTGGTATAATTACCTGCTAAGTAATCTGGATGCTC
>Ga0208305_10000320_pt1 | contig 25963 bp, 23 predicted proteins | sample ColrivemetaGS741_FD_187605 | JGI IMG/M metagenome (GOLD analysis project Ga0208305, IMG submission 187605) | Estuarine microbial communities from the Columbia River estuary - Flood tide ETM metaG S.741 (SPAdes) (version 2) | ecosystem: Environmental > Aquatic > Marine > Intertidal zone >... | reverse complement strand
TATTTTAACTATTTTTTCAATAGTTGGATTGGTTTTAATTATGTTGTTTACAAGTTTTAGTGTAAAAGGTTTGATTGTACTAATTCCGTTTGTGTTTATGACTTTTTTTTATGTAATTCCTATTTTTAAATTGAAAAATATGGAAATTTCATTTAGAAATTTTCCATCAATTAAAATTTTTAGCATTGCATTTGCTTGGGCGGGAATATCTGTTTTATTTCCAATTTATGAGGCTAAAAATGAGATTGATTTTGCTGTTTTTCTTGAGTTTGTTCAACGTTTTGCAATTCTAATAGCTATAACTTTACCTTTTGATATTAGAGATAAGAATTCTGATTCAAAAGAATTAAAAACTCTGCCACAAATTTTAGGAGTTAATAATTCCAAAATGATAGGTGTTTTACTATTATTTTTTGCAATTTTTATAGAATTTTTTATAAAATTTTTAGATATTAAGAATGTAATTATACTTGTTTGTATTTCTATAATAACAGGGATGTTTTTATTGTTTTCTACAGAAAATAGACCAAGATATTTTACAAGTTTTTGGGTTGAATCAATTCCAATAATGTGGTTAATTTTAACTGTATTATTTTTAAATAATTTTAAATGATAAATATGGATAATAAATATGCAAAGTATTTTGAAGTAAATAAAGAAACTTGGAATAAAAAAGTAGTAATTCATTCAAAATCTGAATTTTATAATGTTGATGAATTCTTAAAAGGGAAATCATCATTGAATGCTTATGAAATTGAAGAATTAGGTGATGTAAAAGGAAAATCAATTCTTCATTTGCAATGTCATTTTGGGCAAGATACTTTAAGTTTAGCCCGGTTAGGAGCTAAATGTACTGGAATTGATTTGTCTAATGAAGGTATTAAAAAAGCTGAAGATTTAAATATAAAGTTAGGTTTGGATGTTAATTTTGTTGAGAGTAATTTATATGATGTTTCTGAGAAAGTTGAAGGAACATTTGACATTGTATTTGCCTCTTATGGAGTTATTGGTTGGTTGCCAGATTTAAAAACTTGGGCTGAAATTATAGCTAGTAAACTAAATAAAGGAGGATTTTTTTACTTGATTGAATTTCATCCAATTGTTTGGATGTTTTCTTACCTTGAATCTCCTCCAAAACTGGTTTATCCATACTCAAATAAAGATGTTATTTATGAAGAATATAAAGGAACTTACACAAATAATGATGCTGATATAATTAGTAAAGAATACGGATGGAATCATGGTTTAAGTGAAGTTATTACTTCGCTAACTAATGTGGGATTACATATTGAATTTTTACATGAGTTTGAAAAATCACCTTATAATAGTTTTCCAGAAATGAATAAAACGGATGATGGAATGTATGTTTTAAAAGAAAATCAGCGGATGTTTCCTTTGTTGTATTCACTAAAAGCAACTAAAATTTAATAAAAAAGGCTTCCATTGGAAGCCTTTTTTATTAAATTTATATATCTAAATATTGATTAGCTCAATAATCTTTCAATTTTTTCTCTTTCTTCTTCAGCTAAAGCTCCATCAACTAAAATTCTTCCACTATGCTCATCAGTAATAATTTTTTTACGACCAGCAATTTCAACTTGTCTTTGTGGTGGAATAGTAAAAAAAGATCCTCCAGAAGCGCCTCTTTCAATTGAAACAACAGCTAAACCATTTTTAACAGTTGATCTAATTCTGTGATAAGCTTTTAACAAATTATCATCAATAAAGTCACTATATTCTTTAGATTTTTCAGTTAAAATAGATTCTTCTTTTGCTGTATCGCCCATTATATCATTCAACTCAGCAGATTTATGTTTTAATAATTCTTCCTGTTTTGCTATATTTTCTTTGGTAGCAGCAATTAATTCATTTTTTTGCTCAATTTTGGCTTTAAATTCTTTTATCCTTTTTTCAGATAATTCCATTTCAAGCTCTTGATATTCAGTTTCTTTACTTAAAGAGTTGAACTCTCTATTGTTGCGAACATTTTTTTGTTGTTCAGCATATTTTTTAATTAAAACTTTAGCATCTTCAATTACAACTTTTTTTGCTGTAATATCATTTTTTAAGCTAACAACACCTTCATCTAAATTAGAAAGTCTTTTATTTAGGCCAACTATTTCGTCTTCTAAATCTTCAATTTCTAAAGGTAACTCACCTCTTACACTTTTTATTTCATCAATTCTTGAATCAATTAATTGTAAATCATAAAGTGCTCTTAATTTTTCTTCAACTGTAACTTCTTTCTTAGACATGTTTATAAGTAATAAATTGGATTTGTGTTTTTTTGTGATAAAATGATTGCAAAATTAGGAAATTTTTTTGTAAGAATGTCAACTAAAAGATTTTTTGTGAATTGTTCACTTTCATAATGCCCTATATCTGCAAATATAAGCTTATTTTCTGCTTTATAGAATTCATGATATTTAATGTCAGATGTAATGTATATATCTGCGCCGGATTGAATTGCATTATTTATAGCAAAACTTCCTGATCCACCTAAAACTGCAACTTTTTTAATAGGTTTTCCTAAAAATTTGGAATGACGAATTCCTTTTGAATTCATAGTTTTTTGAATGAATTTTAAAAAGTCAATTTCATTAATTTCTTCTGCTAACTCACCAATCATTCCAATTCCAATTTCTTGGTTCAAATTTGTTATTTCAACAACATCATAAGCAACTTCTTCGTAAATATGAGCTTTCAAAAGTTCAGCTAATATATTTTGTTCTTTATGTTTTTCAAAAATAACACTGATTAAAGTTTCTTTTTCTGAGTGAATTTCTCCTTTTTTTCCAATTGAAGGATTTGAATTTTCATTTCCTTTATAAGTTCCAATGCCATTAGTGTTAAAACTGCAATTTTCATAATTCCCTATCATACCAGCACCTGCATTAAATAAAGCTTGTCTAACTTTTTCTACATTAGAGATAGGAGCATAGGTTGTTAATTTTTTTATGGTATTTTTTTGAGGAATTAAAATTTTAGTATTTATAAGCCCTAATACTTCACATATTTTTGCATTAACTCCAATAATAGAATTGTCTAAAGCAGTGTGCATAGCGTATATGGCAATATCATTTTTAATTGCTTTTAACACAGTTTTTTCTACATAATTTTTACCGTTTAGCTTTTTTAATCCTGAAAATATAATAGGATGAAAACTTACTATTAAATTGCAGTTTTTCTCAATTGCTTCATCAATAACAGCTTCTAATGTGTCTAAAGTAACTAAAACACCTGTTACATTAGTTTCAAAATCACCAATTAATAATCCAACATTATCAAAATCTTCTGCGTAATTTAATGGTGCAATTTCTTCAATGCAATTAGTAATATCTTTAATTTTCATAGTTGAATTAGCTTGATTTTTACAAATATAATTTATAGCCAATAAAGATGCCGTATTAATGTGTAATAATTTATGAATTGTTTTGTAATTTCGCCGATGATGAAATTTTTAAGAAACTTATTATACCCAATATCTTTGTTGTACGGATTAATTACAAATTTGCGTAATTATCTGTATGAAAATGGGATTTTTGAATCTAACCAATTTGATACCCCAACTATTATTGTTGGAAATTTAAGCGTTGGAGGAACAGGTAAAACACCTCAAATTGAATATTTAATTAGGTTGTTGAAAAATAATTTTAAAGTAGCAGTTTTAAGTAGAGGTTATAAAAGAAAGAGCGAAGGTTTTATGGTAGCAGATAATACAGTAGATGCTGAGATTATTGGAGATGAACCTTTTCAGTATTTTAAAAAATTCGACAAAATTATAGTAAGTGTTGATGCAGACAGATCGAATGGAATTGAACAATTGGAGTTTTTAAAAAATCCGCCAGAAGTAATATTATTAGATGACGCATTTCAACATAGAAAAGTGAAAGGAGGATTAAATATATTATTAACATCCTATTCAAATTTATATGTAAATGATTTTATGCTGCCTACTGGAAATTTAAGAGAAAATAAAAAGGGAGCTAGAAGAGCTGAAATTATTATAGTTACAAAATGCCCAAGTGATTTATCAGAAAAAGAACAAAAGAAAATAATTAAAAAATTGCGTCCAACAATTTATCAAAATGTTTTCTTTACATATATTGAGTATGATACAATACTAAAAGGTGATAATTCAATTAATATAAGCGAATTAAATAATAAAGAGGTTATTTTAGTTACGGGAATAGCAAATTCAACACCTTTAGTAAAACATTTACATAATGAAGGAATTATTTTTAAGCATTTAGAATATGGTGATCACCATAATTTTACTGATAAGGATTTAGAAAAAATTAAAACAATTCAATCAAATAATAAAGTGGTTTTAACAACCGAGAAAGATTATGTTCGTATCTTTGACAAATTGAAAAAGTTGTATTATTTACCAATTGAAACAAAATTTATAAATCGAAAAAGCGATTTTGATAATATTATAAAAAAATATGTGGAACAAAGTTCAAGAAACAGTTAAATTCCTAAAAAATAAAGGAATTTTAGAGCCAGATTTTGGAATTATTTTAGGAACTGGATTAGGAAATTTAGTCGAGAAAATTAATGTTGAAATAACAATCCCTTACGAGGAAATACCAAATTTCCCTGTATCAACTGTTGCAGGTCACTCAGGTGAATTGATTTTTGGAAGTATTGGAAATAAAAAAGTTGTAGCAATGAAAGGCAGATTTCATTTTTATGAAGGTTGGTCTATTGAGCAAACAGTTTTTCCAGTTAGAGTAATGAAATTTTTAGGTATTAAAAATTTGATTGTTTCAAATGCTTCAGGAGGTGTAAATCCAGCGTTTAAGGTAGGTGACATTATGATTATTACAGATCATATTAATTTTATGCCAGTACATCCATTACATGGTAAAAATGATGATCGTTTTGGACCTCGATTTGTTGATATGCATGAACCTTATAGCAAAAAGATGATTGCTAAAATGGATGAAGTTGCTGAAAGATTAAACATTTCTGTGCAAAAAGGAATTTATTTAGCCCTACAAGGCCCAACTTTTGAAACTCCTGCGGAGTATAAAATGGTTAAAATTTTAGGTGCAGACGCTGTTGGAATGTCTACAGTTCCTGAAGTTATTGTTGCAAAGCATATGGGTATGACTTGTTTTGGAATTTCTGTAATTACTGATTTAGGTGTTGAAGGAATTGTTGAAGCTGTTTCGCATGAGGAAGTTCAAAAAGCAGCAAAAGGTTCAGAAAAAAATATAGGTTTGCTTGTTGCAGAATTTATTAAGACAGACTGAATTTTTTAAAATATAAATAATAAAAAAGACCACTTTTCGGTGGTCTTTTTTATTAAATATTTCCATAATACATACTTTTCACAATTCCATCAGCTAGCCCTATCTTAGGAACATATATTCTTTTTGCGCCACTCCATTTCATTGCAGATAAATAAATTTTTGTTGCTGGTATTATAACATCAGCTCTATCTGGGTTTAATTCTAATTCTGTTATTCTGTCTTCATAGGACATTGATTTTAAAAAATGGTATTGTGATTTCATATAAATTAATGAAAGAGGTTCACCCATCATTTTTCCTGAAAGCTTAAAAATTTTATTAATATTTCCACCTGATCCTATTAATGTTGGTTTTTTAAGGAACTGTGTATTTCCTTTTAACCAAATTTCAATATTTTCCCAAATGTCTTTAAAAGAATTTTTCTTATTTAATAAACGAACTGTTCCTATTTTAAAAGATTTAGAATTTACAATTTTTCCATTTGAAAATATTGTAATTTCAGTGCTTCCACCTCCAACATCAACATAAATATATGATCTATCATTTTTAATAATAGCAGATAAATCAGTTGAAAAAATTATAGCAGCTTCTTTTTTTCCATCTATTAAATCTATTTTTACTGATGTTTTTTCAAAAATTTCATTGGTAACCGCAATCCCATTTTTAGCTTCGCGCATTGCAGATGTTGCACAAGCTTTATATTTTTGAACACCATGAACTTCCATCAACAATTTAAAAGCCTCCATAGCTTTTATCATTCTATTTATACTTTCTTCAGAAATATTTTTAGAATTAAATGTATCTGCTCCTAAACGAATAGGAACCCTAACTAAGGCAGACTTCACAAAGGATGGTTCTTTTCCTTCTCTTTCTGTAATTACGTTTGTCACTAATAATCTAATAGCATTTGAGCCTATGTCTATGGCGGCAAGTTTTTCTATTTTCATTATTTGTCCTGTAGTTTAGGTAAGTCTATTTGTAATGCTTTGGGAATTCTGTTATAAATGTGTTTCCCTCTTTAATATTTTTCCAATGGTTGGTGTTGAATTTTATTCCTACAACTCCGCATGTTGGTACATGATTCATTTGATTACTCCCAAATTTATTCACAAAATCGCTAATTCCATGGTCATGACTAAAAATAATTGCAGAGTCAAAACCATCATCTAATGCTTTTACGGTTTTAATTAAATACCCATCGCTAAAACTATATAAAGATTTGCTAATTTTTAAATTAGTAAGAGGATAGTTAAAAGTATAACTAAATATCATAGCTGTATGTAATGCTCTGTTTGCACAACTAGATATAAAAACATCTGGGCAGGCTATTTTTTTATTTAAGACGCTGGAAATTAAGTAAGCATTATTAATACCTCTTTTATTTAAAGGTCTATCAATGTCTTTGATGCCTTCGTATTCCCATGATGATTTTGCGTGCCTAACAATGTAAAGTGTCTTCATTTAAATTGGGTTAGTTATCAAATATAAAAAATTATGGTGCTAAACGTTCAATTTTCCAATCGAAATTTTCTTGTAAGGTATATCTTATTCTATCATGCATTCTATTTGGTCTTCCTTGCCAAAATTCAATACTTATAGGCTTTACAATATAACCTCCCCAGTATTTTGGGCGAATAATTTCTTTGTTTTCAAATTGTTTTTCAAAATCATACAAACGGTCATCTAAATATTTTCTTGATGGAACTACTTCACTTTGGTTAGATGCCCAAGCACCTAATTTACTTCCGTCTGGCCTGGATTCAAAATAACCATCAGATAAATTTTCTGAAATTTTTTCAGCAACTCCTTTAATAATTATTTGTCGTTCAATATTGTGCCAAAGGAAAGATAAACAAACGTTAGGATTTTCTTCAATAGCTTTTCCCTTTTCACTATTATAATTAGTATAGAAGATGAAGCCTTCCCAAGTGTATTTTTTAAGCAAAACAGCTCTGCTTTTAGGAAAGCCATCATTACCAATAGTTGCAATTGTCATTGCATTTGATTCTACGTCACCTCCAAATTCTTCAACTTCATAAAACCATTTTTGAAATAATTCCATTGGGTTTTTTGAAACTTCTTTTAGTGAAAGCTCTTTTTTTACATAATTTCTTCTATAATCGCTTAAATCCTTTTCCATCAAAAAAAATTAATTTTGGATTGTTTTGTCTTTTATTAAAAATAACCCTGCAAAGGTAAACATTCCGTTCACAATTAAAAGTTCATAACCAAATTGATAGCCTTTTAATAATGATGTTGAATTAGTATCAAGTAAATAGCTTAAAACCACTGAAAAAATGGCAATAAGCCAAACATATTTGTCTTTTATATTAATTTTTGTGAAAATACCGAAGGCAAAAAGTCCTAATAGCGGTCCGTAAGTATAAGCTGCAACTTGTAATAAACTACTAATAACATTTTCTTTTAAAACATATTTAAAAATAATTATTACAATAATTAATAATATTGAAATTCCAATATGTGTTCTTTGTCTGATTGCTCTTTGTTTTGAAGATTCTCTTTTTTTAATATCTAAAAAATCGATACAATAGGATGTTGTTAAAGATGTTAGCGCACTATCAGCGCTTGAATAGGCTGCGGCTATTAAACCTAATATGAAAATAATTCCTATTGAAAAACTTAATTCACCTTTTAAAGCTATTTCTGGAAAAAGTAAATCTGTTTTTAGATTGCCTTCAACCATTGGTATTTGAATTCCAAATTTTTCAGCATAAATAAATAAAAGCGCTCCTAAAGTAAGAAAAACAAAATTCACAATTATTAATACAAAACCTAATGAAAGTACATTCCATTGCGCTTCTTTGGTGTTTTTACACGTAAGATTTTTTTGCATCATATCTTGGTCTAAACCTGTCATTGCAATAGCAATAAACATTCCTCCTAAAAACGATTTTATGAAATGTTTTTTACCATTAAAATCGTCCGTAAAAAATATTTTGTTATATCTGTCAAATTCAGTTGAAGTAAAAATATCGGTAACATTTAAATTTAACCTATTTAAAATAATATAAATGGTTGCAAAAACTGCAGAAAGTAAGAAAACCGTTTGTAAAGTATCTGTCCAAACAATGGTTTTAATTCCTCCTTTAAACGTGTAAATCCAAATTAATAGTATTGAAAAAATTACAGTAATTTCAAAAGGAACATTCCAAGCATCAAAAATAAAATATTGCATTACAGAAGCTACTAAAAACAAACGGAAAGCAGAGCCTAAAACACGTGAAATAAAGAAAAAAACAAATCCGGTTTTATGTGATATTGGTCCAAAACGGTGTTTTAAAAACTCATAAATTGAAGTTACTTGTAAATTGTAATAAATTGGAATTAATACATATGCAATAACCACGTAACCAACCATGTAACCGAATACAACTTGCATATAACTAAACTGCGAAGCTTGCACCCAGCCAGGCACTGAAATAAAAGTAACACCAGACAGCGAAGCTCCAATCATGCCAAAAGCAACAATGTACCAAGGCGATTTTTTGTTAGCGCTAAAAAAAGTATCATTAGTGTCGTTTTTACCAGTGAAATAGGCAATTAAAAGCAGCACACAAAAATAGGCTGCGATAAGAGAAAGTAAATATATTGGTTGCATTAATTAGATTTAAAATTTATGATTAACAAAGAAACTAAAATTATTGAGAATATCATTTGCTAATTGTACATTTGCCAAATGAATTTTTCATCTAAACTTTTGGAAAATGCTGTAAATGAAGTGTCACAATTGCCAGGAATTGGTAAAAGAACTGCGCTTCGTTTGGTGTTGCATTTGCTAAAACAACCAAAAGCACAAACACATAATTTGGCAGTTTCTTTAAATAATTTAGTTGATAATATTAAGTTATGTAAAAAATGCCATAATATTTCTGATGTTGAAGTTTGTGAAATTTGTTCAAATCCATCTAGGAATGATGAAATAATTTGTGTTGTTGAAGATGTGCGAGATGTAATGGCAATTGAAAACACATCTCAATTTAAGGGTTTATATCATGTTTTAGGAGGTAAAATATCACCAATAGAAGGTGTTGGTCCTCAAAACTTAAAAATTGATAGTTTAATAGAAAAAGTTAAAGAAGGTATTATTAAAGAAGTAATTTTTGCGTTAAGTTCTACTATTGAAGGTGACACCACTAATTTTTATATTTTTAAACAATTGGAAAAATTTAATATTAAAACCTCAACCATTGCAAGAGGAATTGCCGTTGGAGACGAACTTCAATATGCTGATGAAATTACGTTGGGAAGAAGTATTTTAAATCGTATTCCATTTGATAATTCGTTTTAGCCTATGGATATATCGGTAATTATTGTAAACTATAATGTTCGTTATTTTATTGAACAATGTATTTTAAGTATAATTGATGCTTCAAAAAACTTAAATACTGAAATTATTGTAGTTGACAATAACTCATCAGATAATAGTTGCCAATTTATTCAGAAAAATTACCCTCAAATAAAATTAATTTCCAATAAAATTAATGTAGGTTTCGCTAAAGCAAATAATCAAGGAGTTAAAATAGCTTCGGGAAAATATATTTTAATTTTAAATCCAGATACTGTTATTGCTGAAGATACCTTAGAAAAGGTATTTGAATTTGTCGAGCGAAAAACCAATTTGGGAATTACAGGAGTCAAATTAATTGATGGCTCAGGTAATTTTTTACCTGAAAGTAAAAGAGGTATTCCAACACCAAGAGTTTCATTCAATAAACTGTTTGGTATTTCAACAAAACAAACTGGAAAATATTATGCAGCACATTTACAAGAAAATGAAAGTGGTGTAGTTGATGTTTTAGTTGGTGCTTTTATGTTTTTACAAAAGTCAATTTATAATGAAGTTAAAGGGTTTGATGAAGATTATTTTATGTACGGAGAGGATATTGATTTAAGTTATAAAGTTTTAAAAAAGGGATATCTTAATTATTATTATCCTGAAACTAAAATTATTCATTACAAAGGAGAATCTACAAAAAAAGATATTATTTATTTAAAATATTTTCACAATGCAATGAAAATATTTTATAAAAAGCATTTCAGATTAAATAAAATTTATGATTTTTTAATGAGTTTAGGAATTGAATTATGGTATTTGTTAAAATATTTTAAATATAAAAATGTTGCTGAAGATTTAAAAGAAACATCAAATGTTTTGTATGTTGGAAAAGATAATTTAATTATCAATCATTTAAACAAAAAAGATTTATTAATAAATAAATTATTAATTCATGATATTAATGAAATTAAAAATTTAATTAAAACCAAATCAATAGATTCTGTAGTTTTTGATAATTCAATACTTTCAAATAAAAATATAATTAATCATTTTGAAATGCTTAAAAACGAAAAGGTATCGTTTAAAATTCATCCCAAAACAACCAATTATTTAATTGGAAGTAATAGTTCCGAGCAAAGAGGGAATTTAGAATTTATTGCTAAAATTTAATTTTTATCAATTCTAATTCTGGCATCAACAGCAAAAATCTCCTTTGAATTTCCAAAAAGAGGATTTAAATCTAACTCTTCAATTTCAGGTACAACGGATACTAAATTTGAAATTTTAGTTATTATTTCTGCAAACTCATTTTCATTTATACCCTCCTGATTTCTAATTCCTTGAATAATTTTATAGGATCTCAAATTTTGAATCATTTCAGCAGCTTCCATTTTTGAAACAGGTGCTAATGATGTTTGAATGTCTTTTAAAACTTCAATATAAATTCCACCCAAGCCACATAAAACTAAATGACCGAATTTATCTTCTTTTTTTGCTCCAATAAATAATTCAGTTCCTTTTTTCATTGGTTGAATTAATACAGAAGTTGCGCCTTCAATTTTCATTATATCATCAAATGATGCTGTCAATTTTTCTTCAGAGCTAATATTTAATATAATTCCTCCAACATCACTTTTGTGGATTGGGCCAACAACTTTCATAACCACAGGAAATTGCAATTCTTTTATTGCAGAAATACATTCAGTTATTGTTTTACAAACAATTTCCTGAACTATAGGAATTTCAGCAGCAATTAATAATTCTTTCACTTGTTGAGGTTGCAAGTATCCATTTTCTGAATTTTCAATAATGCTTCTTATTACTTTAATATTGGTTGCTGAAGATGGTTTTGTTTTTGAAGTAATTTTTTCAACTTCCATTGTTTTTGCTAAAATATTTCCAAACAAAACTTCATCAGGGAAATTAATATTGCCTTTTGATATAAAATACTCAATTTCATTTTTTACATTTATAACCGAAGGTAAAATAGGAAAAATTGGTTTTTTACAAGTGATCATTTTTTGATGAAGTACATCATAAACATCGTAAACTTCAAATAAGCCAGGGCTTCCAAAAATGACTGCGATTGCATCGATTTCATCAAATTTATGTTCACAGTAATCTATAATTGTACCCAATTGTTCGGCTGTTCCTGTTGCTAAAAAATCTATTGGATTAGAAACAGAAGACCCCAAATATAATTTAGATAGTAACTCTTCACTTTCTTTTCCGTTTATTTCAGGTACATTCAATCCATTTTTAGATAAAGCGTCAGTTAACATAACTGCTGGTCCGCCAGCATGTGTAATTATAGCAATATTTTTTCCTTTTATTTGTGGCAATGTAAATATTGAAGCAACTGTAATTAGCTCGTTTCTACCATAACAACGAATAATTCCTGCTTTCTTAAATAATGCATCAACTGCAACATCAGAGTTTGCTAAAGCACCTGTATGTGAACTTGCAGCTCTGCTTCCTGCAGAAGAACTTCCTGCTTTTATGGCTGCAATTTTACATCCTTTTTTAATTAAGGAAGTTGCGTGTTTTAATAATTTTTGTGGGTTTTCTATACTTTCAATATAAAGAAGTTTTATTTTTGAACTAGTTTCAGAATTATATGTTTCATCAAAATGTTCTAACACTTCTTCAACACCAATTTGAGCTGAATTCCCTACAGAGTAAACGCTTGAAAAAGTTAAACCAGTTGACATTGCAGCTTCTATTATAAAAACTGCTGTTGCTCCAGATCCTGAAATGAAATCGACACCATTTTTATCTAACTTTGGAATAGGTGTTGTAAAAACGCCAGCGTAATTTTGATTAATTAATCCAATATTATTTGGGCCTAACAATGTTCCATTAACTGCATTAATTTCGTCAACAATTTGTTGCTCTAATTGTTTACCTTCTTCATCCTTTTCACTAAAACCTGCTGAAAAAATGATAAAACCTTTAGTGTTTTTTTGTTGTGCTAATATTTTTACCGTTTCTAAAGTAAATTTGGCTGAAATTGCAATAATTGCAACATCAACTGTTGGAATTTCATTGATGTGTTGGTAGCATTTTAGACCTTGCACTTCAGTTTCTTTTGGATTTACTGCTAGCAATTCACCTTCAAAATGATGATCTATTAAGTTTTTTAAAACGCGTCCTCCAGGTGTATGAATATTGTTTGAAGCACCTATAACAACTATGCTTTTAGGGTTTAATAATTTTTCGTTTAGCATTCAAATAATTAATTTAAGAAATAAATTCAACAGCAATTTCTTTACCTTTTTCGTAAGCTTCTAAATTTTTATTTACAATTTTTTCTCCCTTTCTTTCAAATAAAGTTTTAATTGCTTTTTGTAAACTTTCATCACTTATTGGGAGCAAAGAAGAAACAGCTCCTAATAAAACCATGTTAGTTGCTTTTGAATTTCCAATATCTTTTGCCAATTGTTTTGCATCAATTAAAATACTGTTTTTATGTAATTTAATTTCTTTGTATAAATCTTCTAATTCAGGATAATTTGTAATATTTACAAAAGGATTGGAATCAGTTACCAAAAAACCATCTTCTTTTAAAAAAGGTAAATATCTCAATAATTCCATTGGTTCAACGGAAATAATAATATCTGCTTTTCCTTGAGGAATTAAATCTGAAAAAATTTCTGTGTCTGAAATACGAACGTGAGATTGTACTGCACCACCGCGCTGACTCATTCCGTGAACTTCAGATTGTTTTATATGTAGGTTGTTGTCTAAAGCTGCTGTATCAATCACTGCTGCAATAGTTAAAATTCCTTGTCCGCCAACTCCTGCTAAAATTATATTTGTTTTCATTAAATTTCGTTTAGTTTAAAGATACTTTTTTAAGCTCGTTTAACTTGTCTTTCTTTTCTTTAGGTAATTGAACACAAGGACGTTGAGCTATTACAACAGAAACTCCTTTGTAATTAATTTCATTTCTAATTAAATCTATATTTTCTTGTAAATTCTTATGAAGAGGAGTAATTACAATTAAATGTTCATCAGCAACACCAATTCCTTTGCAAATATCAATTAATCTACCTGAAGCTGAAGAATCTTGAGCACCAGTCATAGCAATTGCAGAATTATCTGAAATTATTACTGTGATAGGAGTGTTTTCTATAACGGCTTCTAATAATCCTGTCATACCAGAATGTGTAAAAGTTGAATCTCCAATAATTGCTACTGATGGATGTATTCCTGCATCAGCAGCTCCTTTGGCCATAGTTATTGAAGCTCCCATATCTATTAATGTATTAATGCTTTCAAAAGGAGATAAAGCTCCAAGTGCGTAGCAACCAATATCACCAAAAACTTGTTGACTTCCCATTTCTTTGCCTAAATGATTTATAGCATCAAATAAGTCTCTATGACCGCAACCAACACATAATTCTGGTGGTCTTCCACTAACAACTTTTGGTATGTTTTCATTAATTACTATATCGAATCCTAGAGCATTTGCAATATTATCTGGGTTTAATTCTCCAACTCTTGGAATATCACCACTTAAGCGTCCAATAACATTTTTTGATTCATTTAGAAAATCTGAAATAGCTTCTTCAATAAAAGGATAGCCATCTTCTAAAACAAGTACTTTTTTACATGTTTCAAGAAGTTTTTTAACTGGTTTTTTTGGAATTGGATATTGAGATATTTTTAAAACTGGATAAGGGCATTCTTCACCATCAAAATTTTCCATTAAATAATTATATGCGATACCTGATGCAATAATTCCAATGGAAGTATTTGAGCCTTCTTTAAATTCATTAAAATAACTGTTCTCAGAAATTTCAAGTATATCAGACTGAATATCAACTAAATGTTTGTATCTACCTCTTGCATGTATAGGAATTAACTGAAATTGATGTTTATTTTTAGGTAAATGAATTTGGTTTTGTTCAACTCTTTCACTTGTTAAAATTCCAGCTCTAGAATGTGATAGTCTGGTTACCATTCTAATTAAAACAGGTAAACTTAACTTTTCAGATAAATCGAAAGCATATTTTGTAATTTCATAGCACTCTTGTTGGTTGGAAGGTTCTAATATTGGTATCATGGCAAATTTTCCATAATAGCGAGAATCTTGTTCATTTTGTGAAGAATGCATGGATGGATCATCTGCAACTACAACAACTAAACCTCCGTTAATTCCAGAAACTGACATGTTCATAAAAACATCTGCAGCAACATTTAATCCAACGTGTTTCATTACTGTTAAAGCTCTTTTCCCCGCATAGGACATTCCTAATGCAGCTTCCATAGCAGTTTTTTCATTAACTGACCAATTTGAGTGTATTTTTAGTTCTTTTGCTATTTTTGAGCGCTGTATATATTCTGAAATTTCGGTTGAAGGAGTTCCTGGATACGCATAAACACCTGATATTCCAGCATCTATTGCACCCTGTGCTAAAGCTTCATTTCCTAGTAACAGTTTTTTAGTATTATTTGAGTTCATATATTGTTATTTTATGAGGTCTCAAAAATACGAAATCGATTTAGTAAAACATATGACTAAAGTCACATATTTGTATTTAATGTCCTGATATACAATATATTAAAATCGTAATAAAATAAGGTTTAAGTTGAATATTTCAATATGTAACGGGCTTATTTATTAATGAATTCCTAGAAAAACATATAAGAATGTATTTATTAGATAAATTTATTTAGAATCCCAGTTTTTCTTTTTTCTAATATTTTTATATAATTTAATTCCAAGCATTAAAAAAGTAGAAATTCCAATAATTCCTAAAGTACCAAAAATCCAACCTATAGAGTTTTTTAGAATTACTAAAAACACACAGGCAAATAAAATAATAGTAGCAACTTCATTCCATATTCTTAAGGTAAATGATGAAAATTTTAAATGCCCTTTATATATTTGATTGTAAATTATTTGACAAGACCAATGGTATAAAAAAAGTAAAACAACAAAAGTTAATTTAATATGCATCCAACTTTGTTGAAGCCATATAGGCTGTAAAATAAGTAACCAAGTTGCAAATATGGTTGCTAAAACTGCTGAAGGCCAGGTTATAATATACCACAAACGTTTAATCATTAGCTTGTATTGCTTTATTAAAATTAGTTGCTCAATTTCTGGTTTTTCTTCAGCTTCTTTGTAATAAATAAATAACCTTACAATATAAAAAAGTCCAGCAAACCAAGTTGTAATAAAAATAATATGAAGAGATTTAATGTAAAGGTATTCCATTTTAACTATTCCAATTGTTAATCCATTTTGTTAATGTGTTAGCCCAATCATCATTATCATTTAAACAAGGAATTGTTGAAAAATGTTCACCTCCATTCTCTTCAAAAGAGTGTTTTGCTTCCATACCAATTTCTTCCAAAGTTTCTAAACAATCTGATACAAATGCGGGTGTTACCACTGCTAAATTTTTAATTCCTTTTTTAGCAAAATTATCAATGGTTTGATCTGTATAGGGCTGTAGCCAAGGATCGCGGCCTAAGCGAGATTGGAATGAGGTGCTATAACTGCCTTCTTTCAAATTTAATTTTTCTGCGACTTGTTTTGTTGTTTCATAACATTGATGTCTGTAACAAAATTCATGGGCTTCAGAAGGGGTATTACAACAACTTCCATCTATTTTGCAGTGCGATTTTGTAATATCTGATTTTTTAATGTGGCGTTCTGGAACTCCATGATACGAAAAAAGTAGATGCTCTGGTTTTTTTTCTTCTAAATGTTTTTGAATGCTATTTCCTAATACTTCAATATAATCTGTTTTGTTGTAAAATGCTGGAACGTCAGTTATTTTAATTGAAGGGAAATGTTTTTTAATAATTTTATTTGCCAATACAACAATAGTTTCTGTTGTTGCCATAGCAAATTGTGGATATAATGGAATTAATAATATCTCTGTTACACCTTGTTCTGCTAATTTTTTAATACCACTTTCAATAGATGGATTACCATAACGCATTGCAAGTTCAACAGGGATATTTGAATTTTTTTCAACCTTTTTATGTAACCTTTCTGATAAAACAATTAAAGGAGAGCCTTCTGACCACCATATTTTTTTATAAGCTTCTGCAGATTTTTTTGGACGAGTATTTAAAATAATTCCTTTTACAACAAAAGCACGAATAAGATAAGGAGTATCAATAACTCTTTTATCCATTAAAAATTCATTTAAATAATTTTTTACATCTTTCACAGATGTGCTATTTGGTGAACCTAAATTAACTAATAAAGCTCCTTTCATATTTATGATTTTGAAAATTGTTTTGGTGTAATTTTATATTTCCTTTTAAAAGCCGCTATAAAATGGCTTGAAGTACTGTAGCCTAAATGAATTGCAATCTCATTTACATTTAATTGTTGTTCTTGAAGTAAAGTTTTAGCTAATTCCATTTTATAATTAAGTAAAAAGGTAAAAACGGGAACTCCATAAAATTCTTTAAAATCAGTTTTTAATTTTTTTATATTCAACCCAACTTTTTTAGCTAAATCATTTAATGAAGGTGGGTTATTCATTTCTTCAATAATAATTTGTTTGGCATGCTTTATTTTTGTTACTGTTTCTTCATTTGCAATGTATGGACAGTTTTCAGTTTCGTTTTCGGTATGTGTACTAAAATAATAGCTCAATAGTTCAAAAACTTTTCCTTTTATAAAAATAGGACGAAGTGTTTCATTTGTTTGTTTTGTGAGTAATTGAGTTAATATTATTTTAATTGGTGTTGAAGTTTCCTTTGGTTCAATAATCGGATTTCCAATTTTAAAACTATTAAAGTTAAAAAGAAAATTGCCTTCAATAGAGAATAAAGAATGAAAATACTCAATAGAAATTAAAATTGCAAAAAGTTCTGAATTTGGAGGTAAATTAAAGAGAATATTCATTTTTTCATCTTTAAAATAAACCATACTAGAATTTCCTTCCTTTAAATGAATTGAGCAATGCTCCATATTGAAAGCAACTTTACATTCATTGGAACAGCAAAAATATATTTGTATATAATTATCACTTAAGCTATGCTTAAACAGTTCATTTTCTGACGTTAAGTTATTGAAATAATAAACTTTAAAAGTGTTCTCTTCTTTAAATTGAAGACAAGTACTTTTGTCGATGTTTTTGTAGTTTTCTAAATTAGATTTCATAAAGCATTTTTATGATTTTAGTATAAAGTAACTACAAAAGTACAATAAAAAATAACATATCAAAACTGCTATTAATTAAAAAATATGATATATGTCATATTTTTAAAGGCTTTATTTTGCTGACATTTGTCATATAAAAATCGAAATAGTTGCTATTTAGAAGTATTCTAAATTAAAAACAATAACTTATCTCGACAATAAAAGTACTTTTAGCGATATAATGTACTTTTTATTAATTGTACTTTTGTCGATACTTATTGGTAATACTATTTTTATGAGTCAAGAAAATCTCCCTACTAAATTATACAATGTAGGATTAAGTTATAAAAAAGCAGATGTACAAGTGCGTGGTGCATTTAGTGTCACTAAAGAAAATCAGAAACTTTTATTGGTTGAAGCAAAGAGAAGGGGAATAGAGGGGATTTTTGTACTTTCTACTTGTAACAGAACTGAAATAACTGGTTTTGCAAAACATCCTTTTGAGTTGATTAGTTTGTTAATTAAGTATTCTAAAGGTAGTGTTGAAGAATTTATAAATGTATCAAATGTTTATAAAAACAATGATGCAGTTAGTCATTTGTTTAATATTGCTACAGGACTTGATAGTCAAATTTTAGGTGATTATGAAATTGTTGGCCAATTAAGGGAGTCTTTTAAATTAGCCAAAAAGATGGGGACTACAAATGCTTATTTAGAGCGTTTAATGAATTTGGTTTTACAAGCTAGTAAAGATGTTAAAAATAATACGAAGTTAAGTTCAGGTACTACCTCTGTTTCATATGCGGCAATTCAATATATAATTGATACAGTTGAAAATTGTAACGACAAAAAAGTTTTAATTTACGGATTTGGAGAAATTGGGAAAAACACTTGTAAAAATGTTTTAGAATATACTTCAAATAAAAATATCACCTTAATTAATAGGACTTTAGATAAAGTTGTTGATTTTGAAAGATGTCATAGCAATGTTACTGTAGCAGAATTTTCAAAGTTAACGGAGGAAATACATAAAGCAGATATTTTAATTGTTTCTACAGGTTCAAATACTCCAACAGTTACTAAAGAAAATTTAAAACCAGGAAAGGAGATTCTTATTATAGATTTGTCAATGCCTGAAAATGTTGATGTAGCGGTTAAAGAATTAAGTGAAGTGACCCTAATTAATGTTGATGAACTATCTAAAATTACTGATAAAACTGTTGAAACAAGAAAAGAACAAGTTCCTTTAGCTGAAAAAATAATTGAAAAATATAGAGAAGAATTTAATGAGTGGATTTCACATCGTAAGTATGTCCCTGCTGTAAATGCTCTAAAAGAATCTTTAATGGCAATTCAGCAAGATGAAATAAATTTTTATAGCAAAAAAAATAAAGATTTTAATGTTGAAGATGCGGAGTTTGTAACAAGTAGAATGATTCAAAAAATTACTACACAGTTTGTAAAACATTTAAAAGATCAAGAAACTTCTGTAGATCAAAGTATAAGTGTTATTAGCAAAATTTTTAACACTGAAATAACCGAAATTTAGAATGGATAAAATAATAAGAATTGGAACTCGCTCAAGTGATTTAGCGCTTTGGCAGGCTAATACCGTAGCGAAACAATTAGATGGCTTAGGTTATAAAAGTGAAATAGTAAAAATAGACTCCATTGGAGATGTTGTGTTGGATAAGCCTTTATATGAGTTAGGCGTAACAGGTGTTTTTACTAAAAATTTGGATATTGCCCTATTAAATAATAAAATAGATATAGCTGTGCATTCTTTTAAAGATGTGCCAACAAAATTACCATTCGGAATTGTGCAAGGTGCAATTTTAAAAAGAGGCGATTTTAACGATGTTTTAGTAATTAAAGAAGATGAAAATTTCTTTACCAAAGAGTCGGCAATTATTGCTACAGGAAGTTTAAGACGAAAAGCACAATGGTTATATCGTTATCCGCATCATACAATTACTGGTTTAAGAGGTAATGTAAATACACGTTTGCAAAAATTAGAAGATAATGATTGGGATGGAGCTATTTTTGCTGCTGCTGGACTTAAAAGATTAAAACTATTACCTGAAAAAGAAAAACATATAAAATTAGATTGGATGATTCCTGCACCTGCTCAAGGAGCTGTAATGGTGGCGGTTTTAGATGAAAACGAAGAATTAAAAGCAATCTGTTCAGAATTAAACCACGAAGATACAGCAACTTGTGTTAATATTGAACGTGAGTTTTTACGTTTTTTAGAAGGTGGTTGTACTGCACCAATTGGCGCTTTAGCATTAATAATTAAAGAAGAATTAATGTTTAAAGGTGTTTTATTTAGTCCAGATGGGAAAAATAAAATTGAATTTTCTAAATCTGTTGAGTTAGATAAAATTGGAGATTTAGGTAAATATGCTGCCAATTATATTTTAGACAGAGGTGGCAAAAAAATAATGCGCGAAGAAATTATTATTGATAAAGATATTAATGTTTATTCTACAAAAAATTTATCATTAGATCAGGTAAATAGCATTTCTTCTCATATTGGTTCTTCAATGAGTGATTTTATAACTACACGTAGCAATCGTTTAAAACATGTAGTTGTTAAAAATCCAATTAAAAACGTTATTTTCACAAGTCAAAATGCTGTAGAAGCAGTATTGGAAAATTTTATTCCAATGGAATTGCAATTTGAAAACATTTATTGTGTTGGTAAAAGAACTAAGCGTTTAATTGAAAAGAAAATTGGTAAAGTTTCTCAAGATGAAAATAGTGCTGAAAAATTAGCAAATTATTTAGTTGAAAATTTAGAGGGGAAAGAAGTTACATTCTTTTGTGGAAATAAAAAAAGGGATGAACTTTCAGCTATTTTGAAAGAAAATAATATTGAGGTTAATGAAATTGAATGTTATCAAACTTCTTTAACACCTAGAAAAATAGATGGAAAATATAATGGAATATTATTCTATAGCCCATCTGGTATTGAAAGTTTCTTAAAGGAAAATAAAGCAACTGAAATTGTTGCTTTTTGTATTGGTGAAACTACCGCTACTTTTGCTAATAATTATTTCAAAAATGTAGTTACGTCAAAAGTTTCAACAATTGAAAGTGTACTGCAATCAGTAAATGAATATTTCAAAGTAAATTAAATAATAAAATGATGAATAGAACAAGACGTCTTCGAAAAACAGAAAATATTCGCCGTTTAGTTAGAGAAAACAAACTAACAATTGACGATTTAATTTATCCTTTATTTATTGAAGAAGGAATAAATATTGAAACAGAAATTGTTTCAATGCCTGGAATTAAACGTTTTTCATTAGATACAATTTCAAAAGAATTAGATGAAGTAGTTGCGTTAGACATTCCTGCTGTTTTATTATTTGGAATTCCTTCAAAAAAAGATGAAACTGGTTCGGAAACTTGGAATGATGATGGGATTATGCAAAAAGCAGTTCGTTTTATCAAAAAGAATTACCCAAGTTTATATGTAATAACAGATGTTTGTTTTTGTGAATATACAAGTCACGGACATTGTGGAATAATCCACGATAATGATGTTGATAATGATGCAACGTTACCAAACATTGCGAAACAAGTAGTTTCTCATGCTAAGGCAGGTGTTGATATGGTTGCACCATCAGGAATGATGGATGGAATGATTGCTACAATTCGTGAAGCATTGGATAATACAGGGTTTCCAAACATACCAATAATGTCTTACGCTGTAAAATATTCATCTGCATTTTACGGACCGTTTAGAGATGCTGCAGATTCTGCTCCAACATTTGGAGATAGAAGAACGTATCAAATGGATCCAGCAAATAGAGATGAAGGTATGCGAGAAGCTACTTTTGATGATCAAGAAGGAGCTGATATTTTAATGGTAAAACCAGCTTTAGCTTATTTAGATATTATTAGAGATTTAAAAAATAATTTTGATCGCCCAATTGCTTGCTATAATGTGAGTGGTGAGTATGCAATGATTAAAGCTGCTGCCGCCAATGGTTGGATTGATGAAGAAAGGGTAATGATGGAAAGCTTATTATCTATGAAAAGAGCAGGAGCTGATATTATTATTACGTATTTCGCTAAAGATGTTGCTAAAGTATTACTGAAAAAATAAATTAAAATGAAACTAGAAAAATCAATTGAATTATACACTAAAGGAAAAAAGCATTTAGTTGGTGCTGTAAACTCACCAGTTAGAGCTTTTAAATCTGTTGGAGGAGTTCCTATTTTTATAGATAAAGCAAAAGGCAGTAAAATTTTTGATGTTGATGGGAATGAATATGTAGATATGGTGTTATCCTATGGACCAATGATTTTAGGTCATAGAAATAGCATTGTTGAAAAAACGATTAAAAAATTTTTAAAAAATGGTTATTCTTTTGGTGCTTCAACTGAAGGTGAAATTATTTTAGCAAAATTGATTTGTGATGCTTTTCCAGGAATGGATAAAGTTCGTTTCGTTAACTCGGGAACAGAGGCTGTTTTTAGTGCAATTAGGTTAGCTAGAGCTTTTACAGGAAAAGATAAAATTATAAAATTTGCAGGTTGTTATCATGGACATTCAGATGCTTTATTGGTTGCAGCAGGTTCAGGATTAGCTACTTTAAGTTTGCCAGGAAGTGCTGGTGTACCAGAAGATGCGGTTAAAAACACTTTAATTGCAGAATATAATAATATTGATAGTGTTGAAAAGCATTTATCAAAGCATAATGATGTTGCTGCGGTTATTATTGAACCAATTGCAGGTAATATGGGTGTGGTTCTTCCTTCAAAAGAATTTATTGAAGAATTAAGAGATTTAACAAAAGCAAGTGGAGTTCTTTTAATTGTTGATGAAGTAATGACAGGATTCCGTTCTCAATTTGGAGGAGCTCTAGAATTATATGGAGTTGAGGCTGATATTACTTGTTTAGGTAAAGTAATTGGAGGAGGTTTTCCTGTAGGAGCTTATGGTGCAAGAAATGAAATTATGCAAATGGTAGCTCCTTTGGGTCCAATGTACCAAGCTGGGACATTATCAGGAAACCCAATTGCAATGTCTTGTGGAATAGCAACTTTGAAAGAACTAAAGAAGAGAAACCCTTATAAAGATTTCGAAAGAACAGCTGCCTTTTTAGAAAGGGAAATGAAATCAGCTGCTAAAGAAAATGAAATTGATTTACAGGTAAATAGATTTGGCTCTATGATTAACCCATTTTTTACGAAAACAAAAGTGGTAGATTTCAAAACAGCTCAAACAAGTGATACAGATAAATTTAAAACGTTCTTTTGGAAAATGATGGAACACGGAGTGTTTTTACCTCCTTCTCAATTTGAATCTTGGTTTTTATCAACCGCAATGACAAAGAGAGATATTTATAAGGTACGAGCAGCCATTAAAATTGCCATGAAATCAGTAGCTAATAAAAAAAATGATGAATAGTTTTAGGTTACAGTTTTTGTAATAATAAAATTAAGCAGTAGTAATACAACAATAATAAAATGATCAAAAACGATTTATATTTAAGAGCCTTAAAAGGCGAAACAGTAGAGCGTCCACCAGTTTGGATGATGCGTCAAGCAGGGCGTTATTTGCCTGAATTTATTGCAATTAGAGATAATTATGATTTCTTTACGCGTTGTAGAACTCCTGAATTAGCTTCAGAAATAACAGTACAACCAATCAGACGTTATGGAATGGATGCAGCAATATTATTTTCAGATATATTGGTAATTCCTCAAGCAATGAATATTGAGGTTGAAATGAAAAATGGAGTAGGTCCTTGGTTGCCAAATCCTGTTCGTACTCAAAAAGATGTGGAAGCTGTTGTTGTTCCAGATGTAACTGTTGAATTGAAGTATGTAATGGATGCTATCAAAATTACAAAGCAAATGTTGAATGATGATATTCCATTAATTGGCTTTGCAGGTTCACCTTGGACTATTTTGTGCTATTGTGTACAAGGGCAAGGGTCTAAAACCTATGATATTGCTAAAGAATTTTGTTTTACAAAACCTGAACTAGCGCATACTTTATTGCAAAAAATTACTGATACTACTATTGCATATTTAAAAGAAAAAGTAAAAGCAGGAGTTAATGCTGTTCAAATTTTTGACTCTTGGGGAGGAATGCTTTCACCAGTTGATTATCAAGAGTTTTCTTGGAAATATATCAATCAAATTATTGAAGCGTTAAAAGATGATGCTCCAGTAATTGCTTTTGGAAAAGGGTGTTGGTTCGCTTTAGAAGATATGGCAAAATCAAATGCTGCAGCTTTAGGTGTTGATTGGACAATTACACCACAAATGGCACGTAAATTTGCAGGAGATAAAATAACCTTACAAGGGAATTTTGATCCTTCAAGATTGTTGTCACCACCAACTGAAATTAAAAAGATGGTAACTAAAATGATAAACGATTTTGGAAAAGACAAATATATTGTGAATTTAGGCCATGGAATTTTACCAAATATTCCTTTAGATAATGCCAAAGCATTTATTGATGCTGTAAAAGAATATAGATAGTTGTTAGTTTTAAGTTGTTAGCTTATACTGAGTCATTAACTAACAACAAGTAACCAACAACCAATAACTAAAAAAATGATAAACTTAATTCAAAAATACAATATTCCTGGTCCAAGATATACCAGTTATCCAACAGTTCCATTTTGGGATAAAGAAGGAATTGCTTTAGAATCTTGGAAAAAAACAGTTAAAAAATCTTTTGTTGAAAGTAATGATATTGAGGGAATTAGCGTTTATATTCATTTACCTTTTTGCGAAAGTTTATGTACGTTTTGTGCCTGTCATAAAAAGATAACAAAACGTCATGAGGTAGAGCAACCTTATATTGATACTGTATTAAAAGAGTGGGATTTATATTGCGATTTACTGGAAGAAAGGCCAAAAATTAGAGAAATTCATTTAGGCGGAGGAACTCCAACATTTTTTTCTTCAGAAAATTTAAAAAAACTGATTAATGGAATTTTTAAAAGAGCTGATAAATTTGAAATTTTCGACTTTAGTTTTGAAGGACATCCAAATCATACTTCTGAAGAACAATTACAAACTTTATTTGATTTAGGATCAAAAAGAAATAGTTTTGGTATTCAAGATTACGATCCTAAAGTTCAAAAAGCAATTCATAGAGTTCAAAGTTTTGAACAAGTAAAAAAGGTTCATGAATTATCAAGAAAAATAGGATATGAATCAATTAGCCACGATTTAATTTTTGGGTTACCTTTTCAAAATGAAGAAAGTATAAGAAATACTATAAAAAATACTATTGCTTTAAAACCAGATAGAATTGCTTACTATAGTTATGCTCACGTACCTTGGATTAAAGGAGTCGGACAGCGTGGTTTTGAAGATAATGATTTACCTAAAGATAGTGAAAAGCGCCATTTATATGAATTAGGGAAACAACTATTTTTTGATAATGGTTATGTTGAAATAGGAATGGATCATTTTGCTTTACCTTCTGATTCACTTCATAAGGCAATGGAAGCTAAAAAATTGCATCGTAATTTCATGGGTTATACTGCAGGAAAAACAGAATTGATGATTGGTTTAGGAATGTCTTCAATTAGTGATTCTTGGTATGCGTTTGCACAAAATGAAAAAGATGTGGATGATTATACTGAAAAGGTAAATAATGGAATTATTCCAATATTTAGGGGGCATTTATTAACTGATAATGATTTAATTATTAGAAAACATATTCTAAATTTAATGTGTAACCTTGAAACTGAATGGAAAATTGGTTTAGATTCTAAAGTTAAAAATGAAATTATTGAGCGTTTAAAGCCAATTATTGATGATGGATTAATTGAAGTTTCTGAAGATAAGGTTTTAGTGAAGGAGGAAGGAAGAATGTTTGTTCGTAATATTTGCATGGCTTTTGATCTTCGGTTGATAGAAAATGAGCCTAATACAAGAGTTTTTTCTATGACAATTTAATAGTAGATAAAAAAATCCCCAAAGTTGTCTTTGGGGATTTTTTTATTTAAAAACTTAACGAGTCTAATTCCTTATAGTTCTTACTTAATTTTTTGAGTAAAATTCCATAAATTAATTTATAATACAACCACAATAAACCAATCATAATTAAAAAGCCTATTATTTGAGCTATTAGCATAATGTAAAAGAACTTATCTTCATCAATTTTGGTGTTTTGGGGATTCATGACTTCATTTAAAAGGTCAATATCAGAAAACATAATAATATTTACAATTGTTGATAAAATAATAGTCATTATTATATTATAGTACACATAATAGTTTACTGTTTTACGAGTTCTTATTATCTT
>Ga0208305_10000312_pt1 | contig 26396 bp, 25 predicted proteins | sample ColrivemetaGS741_FD_187605 | JGI IMG/M metagenome (GOLD analysis project Ga0208305, IMG submission 187605) | Estuarine microbial communities from the Columbia River estuary - Flood tide ETM metaG S.741 (SPAdes) (version 2) | ecosystem: Environmental > Aquatic > Marine > Intertidal zone >... | reverse complement strand
TTCTTTTGTTAACCAATATACTATTGACTTTCCGCTTAAGTTCATAAAGGTACTTGGTTTTAAAAAGATAAACGTTCTACCCTTTAATTTATATGTAGAAACGTCACCTAGTTTTTGGGTTTCAAAAGTTAGACCTTCCTGAGAAGCAAAATGATCCAAAATTTTGAATCCTATGTTGTGACGCGTATTTGCGTACTTTTCTCCAATATTTCCTAAACCAACAATTAAAAATTTTTTCATTAAATCTTTTTCTTCAATTCTAACTTTTTTCCTAAATAAACGAATTAAAAACTGGTACATCAAATTTTGTGTTTCTGTAAAAATAAAAAAGCATCCCGAATAATACGGAATGCTTTTAATATTTAATTAAGAAAGTAATCTATTCTTGAGTAGCTTCTGCTTCTACACCTGCATCTAATGCTGCTTCTGCTGCTGCTTCTTCTTCTTCTTCTTCGAATGCGTCTACTGATGCTCTTGAACGTCTAACTAAACAAATTACAGAATTTTCTGGGTGCATAAATTTGTATGCATCGTTTTGTAATGTAGTAATGTAAAGTTTGTCACCAATTTTAAGTGGTGTAATATTCGCTTCAATAAAATCTGGTAAGTTAGCTGGTAATGCTTTTACACGTAAACTACGTCTGTTTTTACGTAAAACACCACCGTTTTTAACACCTTTAGAGCTTCCAACATAAACAAGAGGAATTTCCATAGTAATTTCTTTATCTTCAAATAACTGATAAAAATCTACATGTAAAATCTTGTCTGTTACCGGGTGAAATTGAATGTCTTGTAAAATAGCATTAAATTTTTCGCCACTTTCTAAAGCAATCACAACTGTATGCGCATTAGGAGTGTATACAAGTTTTGAGAATGCTAATTCTTCTGATGTGAAATGAACTGGCTTATCTCCTCCGTATAATACGCAAGGAACCTGACCAGCATTACGTAAGGCTTTTGTTGCTTTTTTGCCCACGCTTTCTCTTTGAGATCCGTTGATTGTAATTGATTTCATTTTATTTATTTAAGGTTTCTAATTAATATTCTTTTTAATAACTCTATTTGTAATCTACATTACAAATTTTGAACTTATAGATTTGTTGTTGTGTACTTTTTCCATAACGTCGGCAAATAAATCTGCACAACTTAAAACTTTAATTTTATCGCTTAAAGGTTTAATAGGTATAGAATCGGTTACTATAAGTTCTTCTAATTTTGACTTGTTTATATTCTCGTATGCATTTCCAGATAAAATAGGATGTGTACAAATAGCTCTTACACTTAATGCACCACGTTCCATCATCAAATCGGCTGCTTTAGTTAATGTGCCCGCAGTATCAACCATATCATCCACCAAAACCACATTTTTACCTCTTACATCACCAATTAGTTCCATAAGCGAAATAACATTGGCTTTAGCACGTTGTTTATAACAAATTACCACATCGCTCTCTAAAGCTTTTGAATAGGCATAAGCTCTTTTCGAGCCACCCATATCTGGTGAAGCAATAGTTAAATTATCTAAATTCAAACTTTTTAAATAAGGCAGAAAAATGGTAGAAGCAAATAAATGATCTACTGGTTTTTCAAAAAAACCTTGAATTTGGTCTGCATGCAAATCCATGGTTATAATTCGAGTTGCCCCTGCTGCTTCCAGCATTTTTGCAACTAATTTAGCTGCAATAGGCACTCTTGGTTTATCTTTTCTATCTTGTCTTGCCCATCCAAAATATGGTAAAACAGCTGTAATATGTCTTGCTGAAGCTCGTTTACCAGCATCAATCATTAACAACATTTCCATTAAATTTTCAGCACCTGGATTGGTAGAACCTATAATGAAAATACGTGTGCCTCTAATAGACTCTTCGTACGATGGTTGAAACTCACCATCACTATAATTAGATGTAATAACTTTACCTAATTCAGCTCCAAAAGAATTGGCAATTTTCTCACCCAACACTTGACTTTGAGTACATGCAAAAATTTTAGCTCCTGTGATAACAATTGGCATAGTTAACTTGTTGTTTTATAGCGCAAAAGCGCGCCTCATTTTAAACGAGGTGCAAATTTATACATTTATTTTAACCTAAAAAGTATATTGCCTAGTATTTTTATGAATAATATCGAAAAAATCTATATTTTTGCTGTCCTATCTAAGCTCAAGTGGCGGAATTGGTAGACGCGCCGGATTCAAAATCCGGTTCTTCGGAGTGCGGGTTCGATTCCCGCCTTGAGTACTTTTAAACCCTGTTAATCGATTGATTTTCAGGGTTTTTTGTTTTTATCAGTCGCAGTATAGTCGCGGTATAGACTTAATTATTCAACATAAAATCATACAAAAACAGAAAAGCCACCAGCTTTTATACCAATGGCTTATATTTTATTTCTGTTTAGTCAATCCAAGTGCTTTAAAAATATCTTCTTCTTCTTTTTCTTCTTTGCCTAAATCCTTTTCTGATTTTGGATCTAAAGCAAATAACTTAATGCAGATGTAAATATTCTTTTCTGCTTTCTCTTTTAAGGTAACTTCTGCTGATACATTGGCATTGCCTGTTTGATACCTTTGAATATATCCTGAGCCTGCTTCTATATTGTTTTTGCGATTAATTTCTTTTAATGCAAATTCATACTGTGCCATATTTTGTGCCAAGACTTCTAATGTTGGAAGTAATGTTGTTTTTAAAACATTGGCTGTGATAAGACTTTTACCGATGTTGATATAATGCTGCTTTGTGGCTTCATTAAAGTAGTCTGGTGCTTTTGGTACTTTTTTAATTAATGTCATTTTTTTTGTCTTTTGTTTTTTATTTTTATATTGTGCCATAGTTTTTATATAACTTCTTTTAGATGTGTGGATAGTTCTCTTTTCGATTAGGTTAATTAATAGCAATGAAGCACATCTTTAAGAGGGTTATAATTAACAAGCAAATTCTTTTTTACTACTCTTTTTATATCCCCCAATGATTTTCTCAAATTTTATTTATCAATAAGTCTATTTCTAAATTTATTTGAAATTGTATGGTTTTTGTATAGTTTTATTTACAAAATCCTGTATGGCAGATACATTGGCATTGCCTATTTTTGAATGCTATTAATTAGTCTCCTTAGGGAGGATTTAGGAAGACTCTGTGTTGTAATGATGCAGAGTTTTTTTTATATCCCCCAATGATTTTGACACGCCGAGTAAAATATTTACTAAGATGCGATGTCCGTTTACTAACATTTGTATATGTCAGACCTTTTCCCGGGGTAAATCACTATGATTAATGGTTTTTTAATGCGTGTCTTATTGTGAAAATCAGTTTATACGAATATCTTAAGAAAATAACGCCTTTATATTAATTCAAGTAAAACATATTAAAGTCCGATTTAAATGAAGAAATAGGTATTGTTTTAAATGTAGTCGTTATAAATTAAGCATCTAAGTATATAATTACGAGGCTTTTATAATGGTTGTTTCAGAATTTTTTCGTATATTAGAAGTCAGCAACTACAATAAGCGCAATTTAGTAATAAATTAGTTTGTATTAATTAATCCAATTACTTCCCTTATGCGAATATTGTAGTTGTTTATTTTTAAACAAAACTCCAAACTCCTTTTAAGTGTTTTTTAAAAAAATGGTCTATATTGATTAAGCCATTATTTCGTTATGCCTAAGGGTATCGGAATAGGATTCTTTTGGAAGTGTAAAAAAATTTAAAGGCTCTTCGACACCAATCCGTCAAGACAGTATCAATTAAGAGCCCTTAAATATTTCTTACGGCTAATATAGTCAAATATATTTAATAAATCGGTTAAACTGTAATTTATATTCGATTATTTGTATTATATATAATTTTAAGTCAGACATATACTACTTTTCATTCATGAAATAGCTAGCTTCTAAAATTGTTTAAGAAGTAGATTCCTTTTTCTATTGAAAAAACTAACATATAGTTTCTTTTCCATATTTAAACCCCCTTCGTTAAGTGCCAAAAAATTAATAAGTTTTACCATTTACCATAAAACTAAAAGAACTCATATTCTATTTTCTAAACCTTTGGTTTTAATTACCTTTGTAAACCTTAATACACAAGTTTATGATATATTCAATGACAGGTTATGGAAAATCTGTATTGCAATTACCCACCAAGAAAGTGACTGTAGAGTTAAAATCTCTTAACAGCAAAAGTTTAGATTTAAACGCGAGAATGCCTTCTATTTATAGAGAAAAGGAGCTCTCTATAAGAAAGTTACTCGCCGATAAATTAGAGCGTGGCAAAATAGATTTTTCGATTTATGTAGAAGCTACTGCAGAAGATACTTCAACACAAATTAACACACCCGTTGTTAAACAATATATAGAACAACTGCGACAAGTTGTAGATGGTGACGAAATAGAACTGCTTAAAATGGCGGTTCGTTTTCCCGATGCCCTAAACACGGTTCGTGAAGAAATAGATGAAAATGAATGGCACATTATTCAAAATGAAATTAATACTGCCGTTGAAGATTTATCGAGCCATCGTTTAGATGAAGGGAAAGTCTTGGAACAAGATTTTAACAAACGTGTTGCTATTATTGACGATTTACTGGAACAAGTCATCGCAATGGATCCTGAAAGAATTGAAGGCGTTCGTGAACGATTATTAAAAGGTGTTGAAGAATTAAAAGATAAATACGACGAAAACCGTTTTGAGCAGGAATTGGTATATTACATTGAAAAATTTGATATTACCGAAGAAAAAGTGCGTTTAAAAAACCATCTGAATTATTTTATTGAAAGTATAAATTCTAAAGATTCTAACGGGAAAAAATTAGGTTTTATCAGTCAGGAAATGGGTCGAGAAATTAACACCATTGGCTCAAAAAGTAATTATTCACCCATGCAACAACTGGTGGTTCAAATGAAAGATGAATTAGAGAAAATTAAGGAACAACTTTTAAATGTGCTGTAATTTGTATTCAGTATCAGTTTTCAGTAAATTCAAACAAATATTAGTGTATTCGTGGTAAAACAAGAAACTAAAAATAAAGGGAAACTCATTGTTTTTTCGGCACCATCGGGTTCTGGAAAAACTACTATTGTTAGGCATTTATTAGGCATTAAAGATTTAAACTTAGAGTTTTCAATATCTGCTGCATCAAGAGAAAGGCGTGGTAACGAAATAGATGGGAAAGACTACTACTTTCTGTCGTTGAAAGAGTTTAAAAACAAAATAAAAAACGACGAGTTTCTGGAATGGGAAGAAGTATATCGCGATAATTTTTATGGCACTTTAAAAACAGAAGTTGAGCGCATATGGGCCATGGGCAAAAACGTTATTTTTGATATCGACGTATCTGGTGGTTTGCGTATAAAACGAAAATACCCTGAAGAAACTTTATCCATTTTTGTAAAGCCTCCTAGTATCGACGAATTAAAAATCAGGTTAAAAAACCGGAAAACCGAAACAGAAGACAAAATAAATATGCGTGTTGCCAAAGCATCGGCAGAATTGGCCACGGCTCCTTTATTCGACGTTATTGTAGTAAACGATGATTTGGAAAAAGCCCTTATACATGCTGAAAAATTGGTAAACAACTTTGTAAAATAAGAAAACTCTTTAATGAAAATCGGATTGTATTTTGGCTCCTTCAACCCCATACACATTGGGCATCTGGTTATTGCCAACCACATAGCAGAATACAGCGATTTAAATCAGGTTTGGTTTGTAGTAACGCCGCACAGTCCTTTTAAAAAGAAACACACCTTACTAGATAATTATCAACGATTAGAAATGGTGTATCGCGCCACCAAAGATTACAATAAACTTAAACCCTGTGATATTGAGTTTAACTTACCGCAGCCCAATTATACCATAAACACACTTGCTTATCTACAGGAAAAATACCCAGATCACGAGTTTTCTTTACTTATGGGCGAAGACAATTTAAAGAGCTTTCATAAGTGGAAAAACTACGAGCTCATTCTAGAAAATCATGATATCTATGTGTATCCAAGAGTTTCAGAAAAGAAAGTGGAAACCCAATTTGAAGGGAATAAAAAAATTCATCATATCGATGCGCCAATTATGGAACTCTCTTCTACCTTTATACGTAATGCCGTAAAAGCAGGCAAAAACGTAAAACCCATGCTCCCTGAGTTTGTTTGGGAGTATTTAGATGAAATGAATTTTTATAGGTAAGCGTTAATTGATTTAGCGAAAAATATCATGTCATTTTAACTAATAAAAAAGAAACCGCCTAAAGAATAAATCTTTAAACGGTTTCAAAACTAGGTAACCAACCAATGTTTTATAAAGTTATTTTAGTTTTTATCCATAACCTAAACCACCACCATTGCAATCGCTTAAATTAGCTTCTACATACATGGCCCAGCTTTCACCACCAAAGTCTTTGCCTTCTCCCCAAGCGGTTTCTCCACCAGTTGGTCCGGTTACTTCTGCATGCGCAGCAAAACAATAGTTTTCACTTACTTCAGACAATGGTATTGTATAGACTACCACATGAACACCGTCTTCAAAAGTGTCAGCATATTCAAATTGTCCAATTTGGGGATTTCCTGCGTTAGTAGTTGGAAAGCTTTCAGTACTGCAATCTATAATGCTTAAATGGGTCGCATTAATAGTCCAATCGCCATTTGTTGAATAGGTTATAATAAGGTTTTGCCCATCATTATCCACAGTAATAATACCTGCTTCATAATGCTGACCAGCCATTAAACGAACAACTTCACAATGTGTACCATCGTTTAGATTAATAGCATCATCAGTTGGCAGATCATTATTATCTACATTCTTGATAGGTTTTTTTGCTAGTTGACTTGATTCAAGGTCACTTATTAGTTCGACATTGCAACTGGTAAATGTTAGAACCAAAAACGACCCTAGTAAAAGAGTAAAGTTTTTCATAACATAATAATTAAGTAGGTTTATATATTAAAGATACGAGAGAAAGAGCGAACCAGGCAATTTAATCGTTGTATAACCGCAGAGCATTACGTTTCATCTATATTTTTATCTCATTTGTAAGAAATGGTTAGTGATTTTTTTTTACACAAAAGAAAATAAATTAAAAAGAGAAACCGCCTAAAGAATAATTCTTTAAACGGTTTCTAAACTAAATAACCAACCAAACTTTTATAAAACCCTTGTACTTTCTCTGGGGTTTTCAATTTTATCTTTTCTATACTTACGCATTTTTTCTGACGTAGTTGTTTTTCCTTTTGTATCTATTGTTTTCAGGTATTGTATATAACCTCTACCTATAAACTCATAAGCTGTTCCAGAAGCGGCATGGTACAATTCTATCTTTCCATCATTAATAACGCTCAATTCGAAAAATTCATTGTCGAAATAATCATAATCTAATGTTAAAGTTTTAAGCTTGTTATTACCGGTTACATTCCCAACACCATATAATCCTGTGTAATCCCAATACAAATTATTATAATTTGTACCAAAACCATCTTGCGAACTTCTAAACTCAGAGTCGTTTCCACCAGACAAAAATTGTAAATAATTTTCGTTATCAAACTCGTTTAACGCACCATATTCACTAGTGTAAACTTTTTCCCAAGCATTGTATTCTTGCAAGAAATAATGGATATTATCATAGAACACAAAATCATAATCAAAATTATTCCTTTGGTAACCTTTTAAGAAATACGATGTATCGTTTTTAGGGTTATACAGTTCTATAGTGTTATTATTAATTTGATAAATATCGAAAGTTTCAAAACCATCAATAACATGATTTATATCTAAAATCATATCGTAGGCATCGTAAGTTCCAACTTTTATACCAAAACCGTTACCAGTATCACCAAGGCCAACTATATTATTGTTTGCATAAACATACCCGCTTCTAAATGACATGGTAAAGGCTTTTTGTAAAAACACCGTTTCGCCATAACCTTTTGTCGCATTAATATCTACATACCATAACTCGTAAGAGCCTAATAATTGGTTTAAAGATATTTGTGGAGCATTATTATTATAATCATCTACAATCACTTCTGTATAACAAGAAGTAAATAAGGTTGCTGTTAGGGCAAATGTTAAAAGTAATTTTATAGTCTTCATAATCTAAGGTTTTTAGGGTTTATACTTTAATACTTTTCAAAACACGTGCCACAATTTTTTTAGTAGCAGTTTTAAGTAGAGATCACAGTTCATTCGTTATAACATTAATTGTATTTATTTTAAGGGCCTTGTTCCCACTATGGAAAAATATTTTACGTATTTTTGAGACAACAACAATTAAACTATAAATGAATAAACCGTTAAAATATGCCGTTTTTGGTGCAGGAAGTTGGGCAACCGCTATTGTGAAAATGCTTTGTGAAAATTTAGATGAAGTGGGCTGGTATATGCGTAGTGTTTATACCAAAGAGCATTTGTTAAGAGAAAATCATAACCCCAATTATTTAAGTTCGGTTGAGTTTCGCTTAGACCAATTAAAGCTAAGTAACGACATTAATGAAATGGCCGATTATGCCGATGTTTTGATTTTTGTAATTCCATCAGCCTTTATTCATACTGAATTAGAAAAATTAAATATTGATATTTCAAATAAAATAATTGTTTCGGCTATAAAAGGTATTTTACCAGAATCCGGACTATTAGTGGGCGAGCATTTTCATGAAGCTTATAAAATCCCCTATAACAATATTGCAGTTATCGCTGGTCCTTGCCATGCCGAAGAGGTGGCACTAGAGCGTTTATCGTATTTAACTATTTCGTGCTCTGATGCTGAAAAAGCTCAAGAAATAGCTAACAAATTAGCGAGTGATTATATAAAAACAAAAATTAGCGACGATATTATTGGTATTGAATACGCCGTCATGCTGAAAAATATTTATGCTATCGCTGCTGGTATTGCTCATGGTTTGGGTTATGGTGATAATTTCCAGAGCGTTCTTATGAGTAACTCTATTCGGGAAATGAAACGTTTTATTAAGAAAATGCATAAAATGAAACGTAACATTAATGACTCCGCTTATTTGGGCGATTTATTGGTGACAGGCTACTCAGTCTTTTCTAGAAACCGTATGTTTGGAAACATGATTGGCAAAGGTTATACCGTGAAAAGTGCTCAAATGGAAATGAGTATGGTTGCTGAAGGATACTACGCTACCAAAAGTGCTCATTTATTAAATGACCAAAACAAAAAGAAAACGCGTTTACCCATAATTGAAGCCGTCTATGACATTTTGTATGAAGGCAAAGACCCTAAAAAAACATTTAAAAAATTGACTGATAAGTTGGATTAGTTTTTGGGCGCCTGCCTGCCGGCAGGCAGGTTACCCTTTCAGAGTCGGGCTATTCGCTTCAATCTTTTTTTCGTGCCTCAAAAAAGGATTTTCACTGCTATCCCACGCAAACCAGAGTTTTGAATAAAATACACAATTAAATATCATGAGATTCCTGCCTTCGCAGGAATTTTACCTCACCAAAACACCCTTCGCACTCATTAAAGGAACAGACTGTAGTGCCTTTAAATTAATAGTGTTTTTTCTAAATAAATACGTTTTATCAAACATACTATTCCCTTCAAAAAAAGACACTTTAAACGTGTTGTTTAATGCAAACAATTCTTCTTGTATCAACTCGATTTTAGCATAACTTTTTTTCGGAAGTGTGTCTATTTTTTTTCGGAAAGTAGATGTGATTTTTTCTTCGGTATAGCCACTGGTTACAATAAGAACCATTTCTAAATCAATCTCCTTATCATTAATAATATAAGCGTTCCAGTCCTGGGTTTTGTAAATATCGTTGTATTCGTTTACGATGGCTATGTAAACGTCTTCAACCTTGGGGATTTGAATATCTTTCTTCAATATTACAGTGCCGACTTAAACTGTTCTAAAAATCGAACATCATTTTCACTTAACAATCGAATATCATTTATTTGATGTAGTAACATCGCAATACGGTCTACACCAACACCAAAAGCAAAACCAGAATATTCTTTAGAGTCTATTTTGCAATTTTCTAATACATTAGGGTCTACCATACCACAACCACCAATTTCTAACCAGCCTGTCCCTTTTGTTATTCGGTAATCAGATTCTGTTTCTAAACCCCAATACACATCAATTTCTGCACTAGGTTCTGTAAATGGGAAATACGACGGACGTAAACGTATTTTAGATTTCCCGAACATCTGGGTTGTAAAATATTGCAGGGTTTGTTTTAAATCTGCAAAACTCACGTCTTTATCAATATACAAACCTTCTACTTGATGGAAAAAGCAATGCGAACGCGCAGAAATCGCTTCATTTCTATACACGCGTCCTGGTGAAATAGTCCGAATAGGCGGTTTATTGTTTTCCATATAACGTACCTGTACCGAACTTGTGTGGGTACGCAACAAAATATCGGGATTGGTTTGAATAAAAAACGTGTCCTGCATATCGCGTGCCGGATGGTATTCCGGTAAGTTTAACGCTGTGAAATTATGCCAGTCGTCTTCAATTTCCGGACCTTCACTCACATTAAAACCAATGTTAGAAAAAATATCAATAATTTGATTTTTTACTACAGAAATGGGGTGACGCGCACCAATTTGAATGGGATCTCCCGGACGTGATAAATCACCATAAACGCCTTTTACTTCTTCTTTACTTTCTAACTCTTCTTTTAAAGCATTTACCTTATCTTCAGCTACTTTTTTAAGCGTATTAATGGTTTGACCAAATTCCTTTTTTTGGTCGTTTGCAACGTTTTTAAACTCAGCAAAAAAGTCGTTTAATAATCCTTTTTTACCTAAATATTTTATACGAAAAGTTTCTACTTCTTCTTTGGTTTGTGCTGTAAAAGATTCAGCTTCAGCAATAAGTTCTTTTATCTTGTCTATCATGGTATCCATTCAAAATGATGGCAAATTTACTATTTTTTACGATAACTGCGTTAGGGATTGAGCAATTGTTGGAGCTCTCCCAATTTTTATCGGGAAGCGGCTTGCGAAAGCCCGACCCTTGTGGTAACCTGCCTGCCGGCAGGCAGGCGCCTAAAAACTAATCTATATACTCAGTTTCTACGAAGTAATTTACAATGGCTTCCTTCATTAAAACACTTTGTTCGCCTGCCTTAAGGTGTGGTAAGGTTTCAATGGTTTTATAGTGAGGCCATCCGTCTCCATCCACAAATTCGAGTTCGTAATACCCGTAAGGTGTTAATAATTTACAAATGGCAATGTGCATTAAATCGAGTTTTTGATCTTTTTTAAATTCCGATTCAAATTGCCCTAATTCCTGCACGCCTATTAAGTAAATAATGGCATCAAGGTCGAGCGTGTCGCCATCGGCAAATTGATTGGATAGTTTGGTTACTACCAAATCCCAGCGTTCTTTTAATTGTTCGTCTCTAGCCATTTATTGGGTTAAAAATTAAAGTTTTAAAAGCAACAAAGTTAATAAACCTGTGGTCCGTTTGCGGCATCTCTTCTTAAAAAATTATATATTTACAAAAACTGTTTTTAATGAATGCTTTAGATGTTGTTTTGTTAGCTTTTTTAGCTTTTGGACTAATTAGAGGTTTTTGGCGTGGACTTTTTGTTGAAATTGCGTCGCTCGTGGCTTTAGTTGCCGGAGTTTATGGTGCATTTCACTTTAGTGATTTTGCTGCTAAATTTTTAGAAGCCAAATTTGATTGGAACCAAAACACCATTAACATTGTAGCTTTTTTTGCTACTTTATTAATTATTGTGATAGCAATTGCCCTGGCTGGAAAAGCATTAACAAAAATTGCTGATTTTGCTGCTCTTGGACTTGTTAATAAATCATTAGGAGCTCTTTTTGGCGGATTAAAAATTGCTGTTATTTTAAGTGCGATACTCATTATTTTCGACAAAATGAATCGAACCATTCCGTTTACTGACGAAGAAGACAAAGAGATTTCAACGCTTTACAAACCAGTAAAAGCTATTGTTCCCTTAATCTTTCCGAACTTAATTGTGAACGGGAAACCTATTGGGGATGAAATGGAAGAAGATGAAGTTATAATTGACCATACATAGCCAATCACAAAATTTAATCTAAGTGATAGATTTCCATGATGTTTTTGAGAATTCTATCAAAATCAATTTTTAAATCGATTAATTTCCCTGTATGTATATCGAACACCCAACCGTGTACTTGTAGTCCTCGATGTCTAAAAGCTTTTTGGACAGCGGCTGTTTTTATAAGATTTACGCACTGTTCTTCGACATTTAATTCTACTAATCGGTCGTATTTCTTTTCTTCATCTGTAATAGCGTTCAACTCTGTATTATGAATGCGGTACACATCGCGAATATTTCTTAACCACGGGTTTAAAATACCTAAATCTGCCGATTGCATTGCCGCTTTTACTCCTCCACAGGCATAATGCCCACACACCACTATATGGTTAACTTTTAAATGAACCACGGCATACTCAACCACAGACATAGCGTTTAAATCGGTCCCTGTAACCATGTTTGCAATATTTCTATGTACAAAAACATCGCCAGGACCTAAACCCATTAATTCTTCTGCTGTGACGCGGCTATCTGAGCATCCTATAAATAAAAGTTCTGGATTTTGACCTTCACCCATAGCCTCGAAATACTTTGGGTCTACTGCTAGTTTATCTTTAATCCATTTCTCATTGTTCTCAAATACTCTGTCTAGGTTCATTTTAATACATTTATTTGAGTTAAAGATAAATCAAAATAAGTTAAAGTGCTTTAATATCTGCTGAAGATATCCATCCTGTTTTACCGTCTTGAAGTTTAATTTTTTTCCAATTATTAACCGTGTCTAAAACCTGTACTTTGGTGCCTTCATGTAAGTTAAAAGCATCGTCACTTCTAGAGTTTGGTTCGTTCTTTACGCTACTTTCTTGCGCAAAAACAATAGCTGGTTTATCTAATTTGTCTAAATTAAACTTATGGAAAGCAAATAATAAGGTAACACACATTAAAAACAATGTTGTCATACTGCCTAAAAAGGCAAATCGTTTTCTAAAGGATGAGTACGCAAAATAATAAATTAAAAATAATACTACAAAGCAAAACACAAATCCAATCGACACTTTCGCCCAATTATCAAAAGTCAATGAGTTTGTTGTCTTATTTAAAATTTTCGACAACCCACCTTCCGGAATAACATTAATGGCATCTATAGTCATGTTTTTTGCCAAAGCCAAATTATTTTTTATATCGGAATCATTCGGATCTAACTGCAATGCTTTTTCGTAATAATAAATGCTTGGCGCTATATGATTTAACTTATAATGTGCATTTCCTAAATTAAAATAAAGCGCTGCCGAATGGTTTCTTGTAGCTAAAATAGATTCGTATTGACTTATGGCATCAGCATATTTACCTTCGTTATACAAGGTATTCGCTTTATCAAAAACTACATCGTTTTGAGCAAAAAAGCTCAAACTTAACAAAAACGATAGTATGTAAAGTGTCATTTTCATGTTAACGCGCTTGTTTATCAATTAAAGAAATAGTTTTGGCTGCTCTATCATAATCTTCCTGCATGGTTACAATATCGATTGGTGTGTAACGTGCCAATTCACAACTTTCTAATATTTTATTAAAGTCTAATATAACTTCGTTTTCAACCTGCTTTTCACCTAACATCTCATTAATTATTTCTTTACTTAAATCGCCAGTTTCTATGTGTAACTTTGCTTTTAAATAATTATGTAATGCTTTCTCAAGAGCAATATAAAAGGCTTCTTTTTTGCCAAGCGATTTTTTAGCATGGCTTAAGTATTTCTTTGCTAATCTATCGGCTTTTCTAATTCTGTTACCGTACACATCTGCATCCCTTGTCGCTTTTTTGTTTCTTATTACAATAGCTAACGGAATTGCTAAAAATGGTAATAACAGTAAACTCCAAAAACCTTTAGTTTTAAAGAAGAAATTACTATCCACACTTGTAAATTCGGTTTTTGTTTTTATAAAAGCAAATTGGTGATTGCCTAAAGTAACTGGTTGTTTTCCATTATTTGCTACACCAGTATTATCTCCAGAATTATTTAACGGACCTGCCAAAACATCAATAACAATTTCATCAGAAGATAAGCGCTTATAAGTCTCCGTTTTTAAATCAAAATATGAAAATGAAACACTTGGTATTGGGTATTTTCCTTTGAATTGAGGTACAACAGTGTAACTATCGGAAATACTTCCTTGCATCCCTGCTAAAGCTGTGTTAATATCTTCATTATGTTCTGGCTCGTAAACCTCCAAAGAGCTTGGTAATGACAGTTTAGGTAGTTTAAAAAGCTTTAAATTTCCATTGCCTTTAACCGCTACTTTTAACTGAAACGATTCGGAAGCATCAAGCACTTTTTTAGAAGTATTTACATCAAAACTAAAATCACCCACGGCGCCAGAAAAATCTATTGGTTTACCCGATTCTGGTAATGATTTTACTGTAATGGTGCTATTACCAGCAGATACCACTTTGTTTGCTCGTGACATTAATGGGCTTCCAAAAATATCGCGTCGGTTTGTAGGAACTCGTAATGCGATGTCTAAACTTAAGGGTTCTATGTCTAGTTTACCTGTTTTTTGTGGATATAATACTGTTTTTCTTAATATCAGAAAACGATAATCTTCTCCTTTAAATGTTCCGTTTTGAACTTTTTGCCCTTGGGTGTCTATATTCTGACTCCAAAAATCGTTATATCGCGGACTGTCAATTTCATTCCAATTATCTACCGCAATGTTTGGCGATACATATAATTTATAAACCACCGTAATGGCTTCGTTTAAATATGGATTTGTTTTAGAAACTTCAGCAACCAAATGGATGTTCTCTGACGCTATATAATCTGGATTATTCGGGTCTTTAGGAATATCTACAGCAGCGGTCACTTCAATTTTAACCGGGGTTGTTTTATAGGTTTCTCCACCAATATTGATAGTGGCCTGTGCAAGTGTAAAGTTGCCTCGTCCTTTTGGCGCTAAAAAATAACTGTATGTTTTACTAAAACTTCGTACACCATTTATCCAGGAATTACTCACCGATTGGTTTGGTCCGCCAATAACAGTAAAGTTTGAAAAATCTGGCGGATTAAAATTATCGCCATCCTGATTCATTTCAAAATCCACGCGTAAACGTTCGTTTACACCAAGCTTTTGTTTACTAACTTTTGCCTCAAATTTAATTTGTGCAGAAGCCATACTTGTTACAAGTATGAAAACTAATATCGATATGTACTTTGTGAATTTCATAATTATTAACGAATAATGACTGTTAAATTACCAATCTTTATCTGTTTTTACTTTAACTCCTTTTTGCTTTTCAGCGTTTATTTTTTCTTGCACTTTTTGCTCTTGATTATTCATGGCCTCCAACAAATTCTTTACTTGCTGTGGTGACATTTGTCCTTGCTGCGGTTTTGGCTGTTGCGGTTGTTTATCCTTTTCATCTCCTTCTTTTCCTTTATCTTTTTTATCATCTTTAGGGTCGCCCTTATCATCTTTTTTATCGTCGCCTTCCTTTTTATCTTTATCGCCTTGATCCTTCTTATCCTGGTCCTTTTTGTCGTCGCCGTCTTTTTTATCCTGATCTTTTTTATCTTCCTTCTTATCCTTATCGTCTTTATTCTTGTCTTGCTCATCCTTTTGCTTTTCAGCACAAATTTTTGCTAAACCTAAATTATAACGTGTTTCTTCATCAGCAGGGTCGTTTCTTAATGCATTTTTATAAGCTTCAACCGCTTCTTTACATTTTTTATTCTGCATTAAAACATTACCAATATTATGAAATGCTTTATGTTTTTCTACTTTTGAAGTGGATGCTTTAGTTGCCTGCTCTAATCGATACAGCGCTTCTTCGTAGCTTCCTTTTTTAATATATGAATTTCCTAAATTGTAAATACCTGCAACCGATGATGCTTGTTCTGAAAGGGCTTTTCTGTATTCCATTTCGGCAGAAACAAAATCGTCTTCATTAATTAAATTATTAGCTTCATATACAAAATTATTAGCCTTTTTTTGAGCCGCTACTAATGCCTCTTTATCTTGTTCCTGCGAAAAAGACAGCGACGCTATTAAAGTTATAATGGTTAATAGTATATATTTCATTTGTTAATGTTATAATTTTAAATTGGGTGATAAATATATGAAACCTATTAAATGCTTATAGTTAAAGGTTTTATAAAATATTCCCCTCTTTTTATATTCTTCTCTTTTAGAAATTTTCGTTAAACAGATTGAGTTTTTTCAACCATGCCGTTTTGCGTTCTAATAATAAAATATCTATCAATAAAAAGAAAATTGCAAATCCTAAAAACCATTGAAACTGATCTTTAAAGTCTGAAAATTGTTTTGTTTCAAATTCCTTTTTATCCATGGCATTTAAAATTTCACTAATATTTTCTACGACGTCGTTCGTGTTTTTACCATTTATGTACGCGCCATTGGCAGCAGAGGCAATGTTTTTAAGCGTTTCTTCATCTAAGCGTGTAATTACGGTTTCTCCCTGATTGTCCTTTTTATAATTTACAACAATACCATTTCGTTTTTCAGGAATTGGACCTCCTTTTACATCACCAACACCAATAGTAAAGATTCTAATCCCTTCTTCGTCGGCTTCAGCTGCTATTGCTGCAGCTTCCTCACTATGATCTTCACCGTCTGAAATAATAATGAGTACTCTGTTAGTTTGTTCTTCATCATCAAAATAGGTTTTGGCTAATTTAATAGCTTCATTAATGGCGGTTCCTTGCGATGATAACATGTCGGTATTCATGCTTTGAAGAAACATTTTTGCCGCTGCATAATCGGTAGTAATAGGTAATTGCGGAAATGCTTTTCCTGCGTACGCAATAATGCCCACACGGTCGCTAGCCAAATTATTAATGATTTGAGTTACTAGTTGTTTTGCTTTTTCTAATCGGTTTGGAGCAATATCTTCAGCAAGCATACTTTTAGAAACATCGACTGCAAAAACGATGTCAACACCTTCGCGTTTTACCGTTTCTAACTTAGTACCTACTTTTGGATTTACTAATGCAATTGCTAAACAGGCAAAAGCCAAACTTAATACAATGATTTTTAAAACCGATTTAAATAACGATGTATTCGGACTTAACTTTTTAAGTAATTGTTTGTCTGCAAATTTTCTTTGAGTTCTGTGTTTCCAAAATTGAAGCACCAAAAAGAATAGCATCATTACCGGAATAATTGCTAAAACCCAAAACCATATTTTCTCTTCTAATTGATACATTTTTTTTTAATCTTCAGTCACAGTTTTCAGTCTTTTTTCATTCTTCTATTCTCTTTAATTTTTTTACACAAAACTTCTAAAAATAGTATTGCGTAAAAGAAATTCTAAAAGCAATAATCCCAGTGCTAAAATTACTAACGGGCGATATTTTTCATCGTAATTGGTATACTTAAATTCTTCTACATCCGTTTTTTCAAGTTTATTGATTTCATGATAAATTTCTTCAAGCTTTTTATTATTGGTTGCTCTAAAATACTTTCCTCCGGTAACTTGAGCTATTTCTTTAAGTAAAGCTTCGTCAATTTCTACTTGAATGCGTGCGTATTGAAACTGTCCTGTTCTCTGGTCTATAGCAACCGGCGATAACGCCATCCCGTTTGTTCCTAACCCAATGGTATATGTTTTTATATCGAACTCAACCGCTAGTTCACTCGCTATCTTAGGGTCTATAAAGCCCGTATTATTTACTCCGTCCGTTAACAAAATAATAACTTTACCTTTCGCTTTACTGTCTTTTAAGCGATTAACGGCTGTTGCTAAACCCATTCCAACAGCTGTTCCACCATCTATAATCGTATTGTACTTTATATCTCTTAAAGAGTTTAAAACGATAGATTTATCGCTGGTTACGGGTGTTCTTGTATAACTTTCTCCTGCATATTCTACTAAACCTATTCTGTCGTTTGGTCTTCCTTTTATAAATTCGGCAGCTACATTCTTTAGGGCTTCTAATCGGTTTGGTGATAAATCTTTTGCCAACATACTTGCCGAAACATCTATTGCCATTACAATATCAATGCCTCGGGTCGTTTTTGTTTTTGTTGACACATCGACAGACTGAGGCCTTGCCAATGCTGTAATTAATAATGCCAAAGCCAAAAGGCGCAAAACAAATAGCCCATGCTTTAATTTTGGCAACAAAGAGTTCCCAGTTTTAAATCCTTTTAAACTGGATATTTTAAGTTCGGCGGTTTGTTTTTTATGCTTAAATATATACCAAAGTATTGCCAATGGTAACGCTAAAAGCGCCCAAAACCATTGTTTATTTACAAACTCAATTCCTTCAAACATTATTCTTCCGCTTTTTTAAGTTCAATTGAATTTACAATGCGTTCAACTATTTGATCCGCATAGGTATCATGTTCTCTCCAAGTTAAAACAATTTGATGCATGTAATTTTCAGCAGTAAAATTCAACAATACATAATTGCCTTTTTCTAGTTTATTTGGTATCAATGATGGAAAATCGGCTGTTCCATAAACCTTTAATCCCTCTGCTCCATTTGGTGTTACAAACTTTTCGTTTTTAACAAACATATTCTGAACTCCAAGTGATTCCCATGACTTAAAACTACCTTCAACTGCTTTTTGTAAATCAATTTTGTTTTCACCTAAATTTTTATATTTCGAGGTTCCAACCACTACATTAAAGCTTTCTAATAAACTACCATAACCAAACATGGTCACTTCAATTTGATCCTTCAGTTCTTCTGGTAATGGCGCGTCCATACGTTTTAACACTTTTGGAGTTGAAATGCTTACTGGCGGAAAACCATACTCACTTCTTACCCAATCTCCTTCCAAAAGTTCGATGCTGTTGTGACCGATAATCGTGTCTTTTACATAATTAAAGCCATATTTTATTGAGAAACCAACGAATGTTGCCATTAACAAAAACACACTTATTACAACAGTAATAATTATTTTTTTACGTTTCTTTTTACGTTCTAATTCTTGTCGGTATTTTTCGTCTAAAAGCTTTTCTTCTTCGGTTGCTTCTGGCAATGCTTCTTTAACATGATCGATTTCAATATCAATAGTGTTTCTATCTATTTTTGCCAACTCAATATCTGGAGCAGATTTAGCAAATTTTACCAAATCGGCACGTTTTAGAATGGTTTCTATATTTCTAATATCTTCTTTACTTAATTCTATTTGATTACCATCTTTAAGTAAATTTAATCTTGTAACCAACTCGTCTGTGGTGCTTTCTAAAGCACGATCGTACACTTTTTCATCTAAATATTTTCTAATGATAAGTGTTAATTCAGAATAGTAAGCCTTTATTTCAGACTGTTCTAAATACTGACTTTCGTCTAGTTTTTTAAGTGCTAATTTAGCTCTGTCGTACGGTGGTAATAAGGCAATTTGTTCTGCTTCTGTCAGTGGTTTTTTTCTCCAAATAAACCAATACAAAAGAAACCCAATGATGCCGACAATTAAAAGTGCTAATAGCAAATATTTCCACCAATCACTACCTTTTTTCTTAACTTCAATGATGGGTTTTATTTCGTAAAGCCCTTGTTTAGTAGTGTCTATAACTACATTACGAACCTCAACTTTTACAGAATCTGTGAAAAACGTTTTATCGCCAATAATAATTTTTTGCCTCGGAATGGTGTATTTACCAGAATCGAATTGCGTTAAAGCGTACTTTTTAATCAGGTTGAATTTCTCCTTGTTCTTAATAGTATCTACAGGATAAGATTCAATCATTTCTAATGGGGAAAAAGATTGACCTTCTGGAAACACTACCAAACTATTCGAGTCTGAGTTAACCAAAATTTTATACGTTATTTGAGCCCCTATTTTTATTTTGGTAGAATCAATCGAACTCGTTACCTGTGCATTTAAGAACCAAGACAAAAGAACCAAGACGAAAGAAAGAATATAGTTTCTTGCCTGTTTGTTTTCGAAATTCAAAATCCGTAAATCGTTAATCATAAATCTAAACGCGTTTTATCCTCTTCTTTTAAAATATCCCAACAGTTTTTTCACATAGCTTTCATCCACACGACAATCTATAGTGCCTGCTCCAGCTTTACTAAAACTATCTTTGTAATAATTTACTTTTTCGCTATAATATTTACCATAATTAAGACGTACTCTTTTTGACGAAGTATTAACTAACATTAATTCGCCCGTTTCCTCATCTTCCATTTGAACAATTCCCAAATTTGGAATTTCTTCTTCGCGTTTATCATACACACGAATACCTGTAACATCGTGTTTTCCAGAAACAATTTTCATAGTTTGATGGTAATCATCTGTCATGAAGTCGGACAATACAAATACAATGGCTTTTTTCTTCATAACATTCGTTAAGAACTTTAAAGCCTCGGCCAAATTTGTTTGTTTACTTGCTGGATGAAACTCTATTAATTCGCGAATAATACGAAGTACATGAGATCGCCCTTTTTTTGGCGGAATATAAAGCTCCACTTTATCTGAAAATAAAATCAAGCCTATTTTATCGTTATTCTGGGTTGCTGAAAAGGCCAAAGTAGCTGCTATTTCGGTAACTACTTCATTTTTGAATTGTTCAACAGTACCAAATAATTCAGAACCCGAAACATCAACCATAAGCATCATGGTAAGTTCACGTTCCTCTTCAAAAACTTTCACAAAAGGTTCACTATAGCGCGCCGTAACATTCCAATCTATATTTCGAACATCGTCACCAAATTGATATTGACGCACTTCACTAAAAGTCATACCTCGACCTTTGAAGGTAGAATGATATTCGCCTCCAAAAATATGATCAGACAAGCGGCGTGTCTTAATCTCAATTTTTCGTACTTTTTTTAGTAATTCTTTAGTATCCATTTTATCAGTAAACAGTTTTCAGTCGCAGTTTTTAGTAATCAGCAAACCGTTGAGTTTTGTTATTAGTATTCAGCTTTAAGTATGCAAATGCAAACTGAGACTGAATACTGTAAACTCTTTTTATGGTACTTCTATTTCGTTTACTATTTTAGTGATGATATCTTCTGAAGTTACATTTTCTGCTTCAGCTTCATAGGTAATACCTATTCTGTGTCTTAACACGTCGTAAACAACCGCACGGACATCTTCTGGAATTACATACCCACGTCGTTTTATAAAAGCATAACATTTAGCAGCATTTGCTAAATTTATACTTCCACGAGGAGAAGCACCAAACGAAATTAATGGTTTTAATTCGGCAAGTTTATATTTTTCTGGATAGCGCGTTGCGAAAATAATATCGAGAATGTATTTTTCAATTTTCTCGTCCATGTATACTTCACGAACTGCAGATTGCGCTTTTAAAATTTGTTCCACTGAAACTACCGGGTTTACTTTTTCCCATGCCCCTTTTAAGTTTGCTCGCATAATCAATTGCTCTTCAGCAATTTTTGGATAGTCAATGACTGTTTTCAGCATAAAACGGTCAACCTGTGCTTCTGGCAATTGGTAAGTTCCTTCTTGTTCAACAGGATTCATTGTTGCCATTACTAAAAATGGTTTGTCTAAAATAAAGGTTTCATCTCCAATGGTTACTTGTTTTTCTTGCATCGCCTCCAGTAAAGCCGATTGCACCTTTGCAGGGGCACGGTTAATCTCATCTGCCAACACGAAATTCGCAAAAATAGGTCCTTTTTTTATCGAGAAATCACTCAACTTCATATTGTAAATCAAGGTACCAGTTACATCGGCAGGTAATAAATCTGGAGTGAACTGTATTCTGCTAAAACTCCCATCTACCGCTTGTGCCAAAGTATTTATGGCTAAAGTTTTTGCAAGTCCGGGAACACCTTCCAGTAATATATGTCCTTGCCCTAGTAAACCAATTAGCAAACGTTCTACCATATGCTTTTGCCCTACAATGACTTTATTCATTTCCATCATTAATAAATCAACAAAAGCACTTTCTCTTTCAATTTTCTCGTTAATTGTCTTAATATCAATTGTACCTGTTTCTTCCATCATTTATATATTTTTAAACGCCCGAATATAGTAAGCTTATTTGAGCAGTGCAAATTGTTAAAATTTTTCTTTGAAAGCTGTTAAATATTGGTTAAAATAATTTTTATAAAAAGTTAATAATTGGTTAAAAGCAAAAAGAGCAGTTTCATTAGAAACTGCTCTTTTTATTTAATCACTAATTTTAGTTTTTATTAGACTGCCAATGTAATAACCGTTAAAACTGTTTCAGCCTTTGGAATTACTACGGCTTCAATTTCTTGGGAAACAAAACCTGTAGCGCTAACGGTTACAATATAAGTTCCAGCCGGAACATTTTCTATAAGAAATTCACCGTTGGCATTAGAATCTATTGTGGTTATAATTTCAGTAGTACCTTTTAATTTTAGTGTTACGGTAACTACAATATCATTTGTTACATCGCCGCTTATTGAGCCTGGTTTTAATTGTAATTCAATAGGATTTGCAATGGTTGTAGTTTGACCGTTATTAACTATAATGCCTATAGCACTTCCAGAAGTATAATCGGATGTTTCATCTAATGGCGTAACAACCACTTCATAAGTACCTGCCGGCACACCCCATAATGCGAAAGCACCTGTATTGTCTGTAAATGCTGAAATAATAAAATCATCTTCTGGTTCTGGAGTACCATTATCATCAACTAAAACCGATGCCATAGCAGGTACGTCTATTGGACTTACCATACCTTTAATAATACCAGAACTAGCTTCTGCTTTTACATAAAGCACAGGTTTTAAAATAATATTCCCTGAGTTTCCTGCACGGACAATAGATTTTGAAACATCAAAGTCTAAAACAAAATCATAGGTAAAACCTTGTTCAATTAAGGTATTAACTTTAAGTTTTAAACCAGATTGTTGTGCGCTTGGTGTTTTAAGGTCAAACACTTCGTCTTCGTTGTTTTGGTTTTTAATGACAATTGTATTTCCATTGCCTAAAACTAATCTCATCTGGCTTAATGTTCCAGCCGGAATAGCAAATCTTTCAACTAAAACTTTACTAAAACCTCCAGTGAAATCTAATAAATTTACTATTTCATTATTAGCTTCAAGGGAGATCCACCCATTGTCATCCGTATTGTCGTTATCCATTTTAATCATAACGTCAACAATTTCAACATTAACTGCTTCGTAATCACCTGGTGCATCTACTAATCTTATCGTAATAGTTGGTGCAGCAGTACTAATGTCACTCGATTTATTATCATCACATGAAAATAAAAATGCAATAAAAAATAAAGGGAAAATTAATTTTAAAAATTTCATTTTGCTCATAATTCTATTTTTTTTAAATATTATATTTAGATATACGTGGTAAATGTTCTGTTTAGACGTAAAAAAAATAATGATATAAAATTGACACTTCTTAACGCGCTTAGAATCAATACCTCACATTATTTAATTTCAATAATACAATTTTAAAATAGATTTAAGTATTTTTATACATGAATAGCATATTTACGTATACCAAATGTTATTTTGCTAAAAAAAAATTAAAAGAACATGACAAAAACAGCACTAATAACTGGAGCAACCAGTGGCATAGGAAAAGCAACCGCTTTTGAGTTCGCAAAACAAGGACTTAATTTAATTTTATGTGGTAGACGATTGGAACGCTTGCAAACCATTCAAAAAGATCTAGAAAAGTTAACCAAAGTGCATATATTAAATTTTGATGTTCGAGATAAAGAAGCAACATTTAAAGCTATCGAATCGTTACCAGATCATTTTAAAAAAATAGATGTTTTGATAAATAATGCAGGAAATGCGCATGGCTTAGACTCTATACATGAAGGAAGCATTGACGATTGGGAAGCCATGATTGATATAAACGTAAAAGGGTTATTGTATGTAAGTAGAGCTGTAATACCGCAAATGACTGCACGTAAATCAGGACATATCATCAATATTGGTTCTTCGGCAGGAAAAGAAGTGTACCCAAAAGGAAACGTGTATTGCGGTAGTAAACATGCCGTTTTAGCCATCACCGAAGGCATGCGTATGGATTTAAATCCGTTTGGTATCAAAGTAGGCGCTATAAACCCGGGGTTGGTTGAAACCGAATTTTCAAAGGTGCGGTTTAAGGGTGATAAAATAGCCGATTCAGTTTATAAAGGATATAAAGCCTTGCAGCCAGAAGATGTTGCAGAAGTTATATATTTTGCTATTTCAAGACCTGCTCATGTAAATATTGCAGATGTTTTAATGTTTTGTACCGCCCAGGCAAGTAGCACTATTTTGAAAAAGGAAATTTAACATAAACTATGAGATTCCCGCCTTCGCAGGAATGAGAAATATGATTAACAAACGCCTACTTATAAAGCACTTGTTGGCTCACAATGATGAAAATAGTTTTTACGATAAAAAGCGTAGAATCGATATTAGTTTTAAAGAAGGTAAAGCTAAATTTTTAAAGCATATTTGCGCGCTTTCTAACAGCAATCCTAAAAACAACTCATACATTGTTATTGGCGTTGAAGATGAAGATAACGATATTGTGGGAGTCGATTTTTTTGACGACAGCAAAATTCAAAACTTAATTAATGCTTATTTAACCAATCCACCCATTGTTCAATATGAAAACATTCCGTTTCCGCACTTACCAGACCATAAAGTAGTCGGCTTAGTAACTATAAGGCCAACGGGGAAAATAACTTCTTTAAGAAAAAACATCTGGAAATATTACGGTGGCTCTGTTTTTTTTAGAGATGGCAGCATGAGTATGCCTAAGGTGTTTGATATTGAAATAAAAGACATTAATTCCAAAATAGTTGAAGCGATTGAAAACAACGCTCAAAACAATATAGAACATACCTTAAATGGTGTTTTCGACTTTTTGAAAAACCGAAAAGATTACACTCCTCAATATAAAGTTTTTAAAGAGTATTTTGTAGTATGTTGGGCAGGACAAAAAAAGGTCGTTAAAAACGAAGTTTTCTATTCCAGAGTAGATATTGAACTCATTAATGAGCAGGTTCGTTTGTTTTTTTCTGCGTTAGATGAGGTTGCTATTTTTATAAATGAAGATTCTTTTAGAATTATTGAATATGTAAACCTCGGATTTCAAAATTCTCATACTTACCATCAATTAGAAGAAACCATTATTAGTTTTGAAAACAATGCGAATTATAATATTGAAACTAAACTATTATTTGAACCGCCTCAATACGACAAAAAAGTATTGCATCATATTTATAACGCCACAAATTCCGTGTTAGAAAAGCTAAAAAAAGGGCTTCCTTTTACAAAAAATGAAGAGTTGGATTTAAAAAATTTACCAGTAACCTATTTAATTTGTTACTTAAATTTATTTCATGAAGCTATTGATAAATTAGAAGAAGCCAAACCTTTTTTAAGAGCTCACAGTGAAGAGTTATACCATCTATATAAAGAATCTATGCGAGTTTTAAGAAAAGTAAAATATAGTTAATAACCTTGTTAAAAACTTAACCTTAAATTAACTTTGGATTTTAATTTCGTGGGAAAAAAGACATATATTTGCGCTGCTATTAATCTTTTTAAGATATAAATCCTGTCTCTCCCGGAAAACTCGGCATTGATGCAGGATTTTTTTTATGCGTTTATTTCAAGCGCATTAGCCACCAATCTTATTTCACTGTATGTGAATTTGTCATCAATTTTATTTTTAAGCTCCGTAAAGTTTTCAAAAGTTGCTTTTTGCATGATGGTTTTAAGTTCTTCATACTTTTCTACTGGCATAACATCCGTAATTTTAATGTCGCCCGTTGGAATAAAATGAGCCAAATGCCCTTCAATAGTAGTGGTTGTGAAATTACGCTCTTTAGCAATTTCAAAAATTGATAATCCGTTTTTAAATAGTTGAAGTGACACCTTTTTAGTGTCCTCTTTTTTTGGTTTTTCCTTTTTAATGCTTCCTTTTTTAGAAACAATAGTTTTTGGTTTAATAGCATTAGTATCACAATACTCCTTAATGATATCAATAATTTCGTCGCCATATTTTTCTACTCGCACTTTTCCCATGCCATTAACCACCAACAATTGTTTATGGGTTAAAGGAAGCATTTCGCATAAATCGTATAACGATTTTTGAGTAAAAATAACATAATGCGGTACATTCTCCACATCAGCAAAAGAAGCTCGCAAATCTTTTAACTGTTCAAATAATACAGGATGTTCGGATGTGTCTTTGCGTTCCTTTTTAACAGGAGTTACTTTCGTTTTTTGTAAAACCGCTTTTGCTCTTAACTCTAAATATTTTAAGCTGCTATAACTGTTTTTTAGACCATTTAAACAAAATAATTTAATGACTAATTGCTCTTCAAGTACATCTAATTGCTTATTTATGTCTTTATCTATTTCCTTATTTTCTGTGGCAAATGTTAAAGTGTCTAAAGGTGTTTTTATAAATTCTGACGTGTGTTTTATAAAATAAGCTACAGCTTTATTAATTCTTCCTTGAATTA
>Ga0208305_10000311_pt1 | contig 26544 bp, 20 predicted proteins | sample ColrivemetaGS741_FD_187605 | JGI IMG/M metagenome (GOLD analysis project Ga0208305, IMG submission 187605) | Estuarine microbial communities from the Columbia River estuary - Flood tide ETM metaG S.741 (SPAdes) (version 2) | ecosystem: Environmental > Aquatic > Marine > Intertidal zone >... | reverse complement strand
ACGGAACATCTAACAATGCTTTTAGCTATGGCCCTCCAAAATTTGAAGATGCTAAGTTTATTGTGGGTGAAGACACTTTATCTTTAGAAATTAAATTTTAAATTTTAAATTGCAGAAGCATTTAAGCAAACAAATTTTTATGAAAACCGATTTAAAATATTTATTTAAAATCTCATTAATTTTAACTGTAGCCATATTTATTATTGAACGATTATTGAGCGCTGAGGGTTTTAATTTACCAATGGATGAGTTGTTAAGAGTGTTTGGTCTTCATTTTATGTATGCTTTTGTGTTAACTATTATTAATGCATATTTTTTTCAGATTTTAAATCAAAAATTTACGTGGAAAGAACATTCTAAAAAGCGTTTAATATTTGGTGCGGTTGGATCGGTATTAGCAACAATGGTAGGGTTGGTAGTGTTGCGTTTTGTAACCATAGTTGTTATTTCTGGACAATCAGTTACAGATTTCTTTAATGACCCCTATGCCGTAAACTATTATGTGTTTAGTTTGGTTATTACTTTAATGATAAGTTTAATTTTTCACGCCATTTATTTTTATAAAGCATTAACTGAAAATAAAGTAAAGGAGCAAGAGATTGTAGCAAAAACTGAAACAGCAAAATTTGAATCATTAAAAAGTCAAATTGATCCACACTTTTTATTTAATAGTTTAAATGTTTTAACATCATTAATAAGTGAAAACCCAAAACAAGCAGAAAGGTTTACTACAAAATTATCAAAAGTTTACAGATATGTTTTAGAACAAAAAAGTAAGGATTTAATTGAATTGGATGAAGAGTTGCAGTTTGCAAAAACATATATGGAATTATTGAAAATGCGTTTTGAAAATGCAGTAAAATTTAAAATTCCTGAAAAATCGAGTAATTCAGAATTGAAAATTATCCCTCTTTCATTGCAATTATTGTTGGAAAACACCATTAAGCATAACGTGGTTTCAGAAGAAAATCCATTAACAGTTATAATAGAAGAGAAAGAAGGATATTTAGTAGTATCAAATAATTATAATCCGAAAACCGTTTTAGAAAAAGGAACAAAAGTTGGATTACAAAATATAGTTGATAGATATCATTTACTAACATTAAAAAAGGTAGAGATTACAAAAACAGCTGAAAGTTTTGTAGTAAAACTACCATTATTAACTCAAAAAACAAGCGTCATGAGAACACCAGAAATACAAGAAAATAGTAAATATTTAAGAGCTGTAGAGCGCGTAGAAGAAATTAAAGGGTTTTACAGTAGTATAATAGCTTTTTGTATAGTAATTCCTTTTTTAATTTATATCAATTTAAAATACGTTCCACAATTTCATTGGTTTTGGTTTCCAATAATGGGGTGGGGAATAGGGTTGGTATTTCAAGGATTTAAAGCCTTTGCATATAACCCATTTTTAGGGAGAAATTGGGAAGAACGAAAAATTCAAGAATATATGAATGAAGACCGTAAACAATATTGGGAGTAATAACTAAAACTCAGACTCAAACTCAGACCCAAACTAAAACCTAAATCAAGAATAAAGTCAGAGAACGGTTCAAGTTATAGTCTAAGTCACAGTCAGAGTCAGAGTCAGAGTCAGAGTCAAATAAAAAGAAGTAACAATCAAATACAATTAAAAATGATAAAGCAATATACACAAGAGGAAAAATATATTAGAGCAAAGAAAAAGGTTGATAATATGAAAGGATTTTATGCAAATTTATTAGCGTATTGTTTAGTAATACCCTTTTTATTTTTTATAAATTATATGACATCTCCAGGTCATTGGTGGTTTTGGTATCCAATGGCTGGTTGGGGAATAGGTATAGCCTTTCACGCTTTTGGAGTTTTTGGTAATAACCTAATTTTTGGAAAAGATTGGGAAGAAAGAAAAATTAAAGAGTTAATGGATCAAGATAAATATTAAAAAATATTAGTATGGAAAATTCAAATTTAGAAGAGCAAAAATATATTAGAGCAAAAAAGAAAGTAAAAGCTATAAAAGGATTTTATGTTCATTTGGTTGTTTATGTTTTGGTAAATGCATTTTTAATTATAACAAGAGCATTTTCAGATGGTGGATGGGATAATTTTTGGCAATGGCAAACATATAATACAGCAATTTTTTGGGGTATAGGAATTGTTTTTCATGCATTTAATGTGTTTGGAATGGGTTTCATTTTAGGGTCTTCTTGGGAAGAAAAAAAAATTAAGGAAATAATGGATAAAGATAAGCGGGATTTGTGGGAGTAAGTTTTAAATTAAAATTCAAATATTCAACAAACAACCAACAACAATGAACGTAGTAATTATAGAAGATGAGAAACCCGCTGCTAGAAGGTTAAGCAGAATGTTAAATGATTTAGGTATTAATGCACAAATAATGTTGCATTCCGTTGAAGAAGCTGTAAACTGGTTTCACAGCAATGAACATCCCGATTTGTTGTTTTTAGACATTCAATTATCCGATGGCTTATCGTTTGAAATTTTTGAAGAAGTAGATGTTAAAAGCGCCATTATATTTACAACAGCATTTGATGAATATGCTTTAAAAGCTTTTAAATTAAATAGTGTGGATTATTTGTTGAAGCCTATTGATGGTGATGAGCTGGAAAATGCCATTCATCAATTTAAAAAATTACAAGAATTATCTTCTAAACCCAATATTGATTTAGAGCAATTGAAAATACTCATTTCTCCTTCACAAAATAATTATAAAAAGCGATTTACAGTAAAAATTGGCCAGCATTTGAAAATGATAAACATAGAGTTTATAGAGTGTTTTTATAGTGAAAATAAATCAACACAAATACATACTGTAGATAATAGAAATTATTTACTTGAAGATACTTTAGATAAATTGGAAAGCTGTTTAGATCCTGCTTCTTTTTTTAGAGTTAGTAGAAAGTATTTTGTGAATATTAATGCTATAAAAGATATTATTTCATATTCCAATAGTAGATTAAAAATTATTTTAAATTCATTTTCAGAAGGGGAAATTATTGTGAGTAGAGAACGTGTAAAAGATTTTAAAAATTGGATAGAATAAAACGTTACCTAATCATTCTTTCACTTTTCGTCTTTCACTTCAATTAAATCCTTCATTTTCTTTTTGTTAATTGAAAAAAATCACTAAATTTGCACGCCTTTTTACGATAACAGGTTTGAAAAGGATTAAGAGAAAAATAAATATAAATAATCTCTTTGCGTTATTATCGTTCATTAATCTGAATAACAATAAGATACAAATATTAATCATCAGCAAATATGTCTGAAGAAACAAAAAAAACTGAGGAGCAAGTTGATGCTCCTAAAGTAGAAAAAACTGAAGCGACTGCTCCAGTTGAAGTAAAAGCAGAAGTTACACCAGTAGTTGAAGCTAAAAAAGTTGAAGAAGTTGCGAAAGAAGTGGAAGCTCCAGTTGCAGTTGAAGAAACAAAAGTAGAAGTAGTAAAAGCTACACCTGAAGAATTTTTAGCTAATTTTAATTGGCATAAATACGAAGAGGGAATCGATTTAATTGACGAAGATAACATTAAAGCTTTTGAAGCTGCCTTAGATGGTACGTTAGGTTTAGTTAATGAGCGTGAAGTAATTGAAGGATTAGTTGTTAGAAAAACTGATCGTGAAGCTATTATTGATATCAATTCTAAATCAGAAGGTGTTATTTCTTTAAACGAATTTCGTTACAATCCTAACTTAAAAGTTGGAGATATAGTTGAAGTTTTAGTTGATAAAAGAGAAGATAGCACAGGTCAATTAGTATTATCACACAAAAAAGCAAGAGTAATAAAAGCTTGGGATCGTGTTAACGCTGCACACGAAACAGGTGAAGTAGTGAACGGTTTTGTGAAATGTAGAACTCGTGGAGGTATGATTGTTGATGTTTTTGGAATTGAAGCATTCTTACCAGGTTCTCAAATTGACGTTAAGCCAATTAGAGATTACGATCAATATGTTGAAAAAACAATGGAATTTAAAGTTGTGAAAGTAAATCACGAATTTAAAAACGTTGTAGTATCTCACAAAGCTCTTATTGAAGCTGATATTGAAATTCAAAAGAAAGAAATTATTGGTAAACTAGAAAAAGGACAAGTATTAGAAGGTGTTGTTAAAAACATTACTTCTTACGGTGTATTTGTTGATTTAGGTGGTGTAGACGGTTTAGTTCACATTACAGATTTATCATGGTCTAGAATTAACCACCCAAGTGAAGTGGTTGAATTAGATCAAACATTAAACGTTGTAATTCTTGATTTTGATGATGAAAAAACAAGAATCCAATTAGGATTGAAACAATTAAACGCTCACCCATGGGAAGCTTTAGACGCTAACATTGCTGTTGGTGATACTGTAAAAGGTAAAGTAGTTGTAATCGCTGATTACGGTGCATTTATTGAAGTAGCTCAAGGTGTTGAAGGTTTAATTCACGTTTCTGAAATGTCTTGGTCAACTCATTTACGTTCTGCTCAAGATTTCGTATCTGTAGGTGATGAGGTTGAAGCGCAAGTTTTAACTTTAGATAGAGAAGATAGAAAAATGAGTTTAGGTATTAAACAATTACATCCAGATCCTTGGACAAATATTGGAGAGAAATACCCAGTAGGTTCAACTCACGAAGGTACTGTACGTAATTACACTAACTTTGGTGTTTTTGTTGAATTAGAAGAAGGAATTGACGGATTAGTTTATATTTCTGATTTATCTTGGACTAAGAAAATTAAACATCCATCAGATTTCGTTTCTGTAGGAGATAAATTAGAAGTTCAAGTATTAGAATTAGATATTGAAGGACGTAAGTTAAACTTAGGTCATAAGCATACTACAGACAATCCTTGGGATGCACACGAAGATACATATACTATTGATTCTGTTCATACTGGTACTGTAAAAGACAAAAGTGATAAAGGTTTAATTGTAACACTTGAAAATGGTGTTGAAGCTTTTGTACCAAGTCGTTTTATTACTAAGGAAGATGGAACAAAGTTAGCTAAAGGTGATACTACTGAATTTAAAGTTCTTGAATTTAACAAAGAATTTAGAAGAGTAGTTGCATCTCATACATCAATATTTAAAGAGCAAGAAGAGAAAAATGTAAAAACAGTACAACAAAAAAATACTGATTCTGCAGAAAAAACTACTTTTGGTGATTTAAATGATGACTTATTAGCATTGAAGAAAAAAATGGAAAAAAAGAATAAATAATTCTTAATTCATTTTAATATATAAAAAAGCTGTATCATTTGATACAGCTTTTTTTTTCGCTATTACAATTATATTACAACTATAAAAATTATATTTGCACAACTAAATTTTAGCTATGTCATTAATAAAATCAATATCAGGAATACGAGGAACAATTGGAGGGAAAGTATCAAATAATTTAACACCAATAGATACCGTAAAGTTCGCCGCAGCCTATGGAATGTGGCTTAAAAAACAATCTACTAAAGAAAACCTAACAGTTATAATTGGAAGAGATGCTCGTATTTCGGGTAAAATGGTAAGTAGTTTGGTTAGTAATACATTGGTAGGTTTAGGAATTAATGTGTTAGATATTGGTTTGTCAACAACTCCAACAGTTGAGGTTGCAGTAACTATGGATAATGCAGATGGAGGAATTATAATTACTGCAAGCCATAATCCAAAGCAATGGAATGCCTTAAAATTATTAAATAATAAAGGAGAATTTTTAAATGCTGCAGCAGGTGAAGAAGTTTTAAATATTGCTGAAAATGATGCTTATTTATTTTCAGAAGTTGATGATTTAGGAACTTATAATAGAAAGAAAGATTCTATTCAAAAGCATATTCAGGAAGTTTTAAAATTATCCTTAGTAGATGTTGAAGCTGTTAAGAAAGCAAATTTTAAAGTAGTAGTAGATGCCGTTAATTCAACAGGAGGAATTGCAATTCCTGCTTTGTTAAAAGAATTAAATGTAAAATGTGTTGAATTGTATTGTACTCCAAACGGACAATTCCCACACAATCCAGAACCTTTAAAAGAACATTTAACCGATATTTCAGAATTAGTGGTGAAAGAAAAAGCTGATTTTGGAATTGTTGTTGATCCAGATGTGGATCGTTTGGCATTGGTATGTGAGGATGGATCTATGTTTGGGGAAGAATATACCTTGGTGGCTTGTGCAGATTATGTGTTGGGTAAAACAAAAGGAAATACTGTTTCTAATTTGTCTTCATCAAGAGCTTTACGTGATATTACAGAAAAACATGGTGGAATTTATAAGGCAAGTGCAGTAGGAGAAGTTAATGTTGTTGAGTTAATGAAAGCTACAAATGCCATCATAGGAGGTGAGGGAAATGGAGGAATTATTTATCCTGAATCTCATTATGGAAGAGATTCGTTGGTAGGTGTTGCATTATTTTTATCGCACTTAGCAAATCTTAAAATGTCATGTAAGCAATTAAGAGATAGTTATCCTAACTATTTTATGAGCAAAAATAAAATTGAATTAACTCCAGAAATTAATGTTGATTTAATTTTAGAAACCATAGCTTCAAATTATAAAAATGAAGATGTAATCACAATTGACGGTGTTAAAATCAATTTCAAAAGTGAGTGGGTGCATTTAAGAAAATCGAACACTGAGCCAATTATTAGAATTTATACTGAAAGTACTTCACAAGAAAGTGCAGATACTTTAGCTATTCGATTTATAAATGAAATTAAAGCAATTATTTAATATCAGCTGAAGGAATTGGTATTTGGGTTTTGTATCCTATAACAAATACTACTTTACTAGGAAAAGAAAGTGATGATGAGTTTTAGGTTATGGAATTTCAGCCCATGAAGTTTTAAACGTTCCCTCTTTTAAGCACTTTTTTTTGAAAAAATGAATATTTTTGGTGCTAAATTTGGGTTAGGAAAATAGTTTGTAAAATTTTATAAAGGTTGTCTAAACCAGCTAAAAATTGTCATTCTGAACTTGATTCAGAATCTCAATATACTAAAATTCAATGATTTTGAGAACCTGAAACAAGTTCAGGTTGACGTAATTTTACTAAAGAATACATAATAGAATAAAGCTTTTAATGTAAGTTAATCAACAGGAGCCTTATCTTTATGTTTAAACCTATTATGTGTCCAAAAATAATATTCAGGATTACTGCGAATTTGATGTTCAACTTTTTCTAAAAAAATATCTGTTAATTTATAGTTAGGAAATGTTTTTGCGTTATCTGTTATCAAACTAAAAGTAGTTTCGTAATAACCTCTTTTAATTTTTTTAACTTCCATAAAAACCATATTCATATCAAATCTTTTTGCTAACATTTCACCACCAGTATGAATTGGAACTTTTACTCCTAAAAATTCACTCCAATAAAATGTTTTTTTTATTTGAGGAGATTGATCACTTAATAAGCCATACATAGCTTGAATTTTATTTTTTTGGTTTTGCTGAATTTCACCAACAACTTTAGCGGTTTGAATTAAATTAGTACCAAATTTAGCTCTAGATTTTAGTACTTTATCATTAAAATATTTATTTTTTACTTTGGAGTAGGCAGCATATCCTTTATAATCTACAAAAGAATCTAAACTCATAATCCATTCCCAGTTGGCATAGTGAGGACCAACTAAAATTACACTTTTACCATCTTTATACAATTCAGTAAAAAAATCGATATTAGTAAATTTATAACGTTTGTAAACCTCTTCTTTTGAAACTGTAAACGACTTTATCATTTCAATAAATACATCTACAAAATGGCTGTAAAATTTCTTACGTATGGTTTCTATTTCATTATTTGACTTTTCAGGAAAAGCTAATTTTAAATTATATAGAACCACTTTCTTTCTATAACCAACTACATAATATATTAGAAAATACATGATATCTGAAATGATATATAATAGGCGAAATGGCAGAATAGATAAAAGCCAAATTATCGGATAAACAAGAATAAATATTATAAAATTAACCATACGAAGTGCAAATATCGAATTAATTTTTAATACTTAACATAATTGGAAATTAATATCATCTAATTTTCCTATTTTCGTACACATAAAAATTTAAAAATGAATATTGATCCAGTACTTTTAATACTAATAATGGCAAATATTGCTGTTTCTTGGAAAGGTTTTAATGATAGGCTGTTTTTTGATAAATACAAATTTCAAATTGGAGCTATAAATAGAGGCGAAAAAATAAGAATGTTTTCTTCTGCATTTTTGCATGTAGATTATATTCATCTTCTTTTAAACATGTATGTTTTATACATTTTTGCTCCTGTAATTATTATAAAATTGGGAGTTTTAAAATTTCTAATTATTTATGTTGGCAGTTTATTTGCTGGAAGTATTTTAACACAGACTTATCATAAAAACGAGTTGTATTATAGTGCTGTTGGTGCATCAGGAGCAGTTGCAGGTATAATTTATGCTTCTATATTATTAAATCCAGGAATGAATTTAATGATGTTTCCATTACCAATACCAATTCCTGGTTACATTTTTGGTGTTGGGTATTTATTGTATTCTATATATGGAATGAAAAAACAAATTGGAAATGTTGGACATACAGCACATTTAGGAGGCGCAATAGGTGGTTATGCATTATTGTTATTAGTGTATCCTGAAGCGTTCTTACACAGTACAATGACTGTTATTTTGTTAGGTATTCCAATTGTTTTATTATTGTTGTTTGGACACAAACTAAAATGAAAAAAACCAAACGAAAGTTTGGCTTTTTTTGAGCGAGAGACCGGGCTCGAACCGGCGACAGTCAGCTTGGAAGGCTGAAGCTCTACCAACTGAGCTACTCTCGCATTAACGGTTGCAAATATACAATCAATTTACATTATTCCAACTTTTTTTTAATGAAATTTAAAATTTTTTTAAGTAATGAAATCCAAGTTTTTTATAACCTTCATTTTCATAAAACTTGTGAGACTTTTTATTTTCAATGTAAGTATTTAATTCTGAGGCTTCATACCCGTGTTTTTGCGCATAATTATAAATCCATTCAAACAATAATTTTCCTAATCCTTTATTTCTGTAAGCGCTGCTAATTACAAAGTGATCAGGTGCTATATTTTTGCCAAAATAATGTCTAACTAAAAACCAAAGTCCAGAAATACCAACCAATACATTATTTATATACATTCCAACACATTTATAATTTTTTCGTTTGGCCATCTCTTCTCTTCTATAAATGAGAATTTCTTCGGAAGTGTAATTATTTAATTCAGTTAAAAGAGGTAAAATAACCAATATGTTTTTTTTGGAATTAGTTTTATTTCAATTGATTCCATAGTAATTTGTAAATTAGCATTTAGTATTTCAATAATATGAAAATTATTTTACAAACATAAAGGTTGTATTTAAGAGAATTTATTTCTTCAGATGGAATTCAATTCTATCATTTAAATAATGATATTGATGTAATAAAATACATAGGAAATAAGCCTTTTAAGTCTTTACAAGAAGCCAATAAATTTATTTCAACTTATAGTGATTATGAGCGAAATGGATTTGGAAGATGGGCTGTTGGTTTATAAGAAACTCATGAATTTTTGGGATGGTGTGGTCTTAAAAAGGATGAGTTTACTCAAGAAATTGATGTAGGATTTCGTTTTTTTTAAAGAAATTAGGGGAAAGGTTATGCAGCGGAATCAGCTTTAGCCTCCGTAAATTATGGGATTCCTACATTAAAAATCTCTAAAATTATTGGCAGTGTATATAAAGATAATTTAGTATCAATTCGTGTGCTAAAAAAGTGTAAGTTTAAGGTTATATATTTTTTTGAATAAGACAATCAACCAGCTATATTATTTGAATTAAATTATGATAGAAATAAAAAAAATTGAAGCATCAGAAACTTTTGCAATTAGATTAGAAGTTTTGAGGAAAAACATTCCATTACCATTTGAGTTTAATGGAGATTTTGATAAAGATACATTTCATTTAGGAGCATTTAAAGATGAAAAACTTATAGCAGTATCAAGTTTTATGAAAGCTTCAAATAGTAATTTTGATGGTAAACAGTTTCAATTAAGAGGAATGGCTACATTAGAAGAATATCAAGGAGTTGGTGCAGGAAAGTTGATGATGCAAAAAGCTTTTGAAATATTAAAGGAATTAAATACAGCTTGTTTGTGGTGCAATGCACGTGTTATTGCAGTACCATTTTATAAAAAGCTTGGTTTAGAAATATTTGCTGATAAATTTGAAATTAAATACGTAGGTGATCATTTTGTGATGTTTAAATATTTATAAAAATTGTTATGAAAAATTATTTTGTACTACTAATTATTGCCATATTTTTTGTTAGTTGTGGACAGGTAGAAGATAAAGAAAGTGATATTAAAGCTATAAAAAAAGCGTTGTATAAAAGTGCTAAGGACTGGAGCAATGGAGATTTGAAAGGCTATATGGATGTATATTGGAAATCAGAAGAGCTTCAATTTATAGGTAAAAATGGTATTACTTATGGTTGGGAAGAAACGTATAAAAAATATAAAAAAGATTACCCAACATCATATCATACTGGGCAGCTTACTTTTAAAGTGTTGGCAACAAGTTATTTAGCTTCAAATTTATATTCCTTAACTGGAGAATATTATTTAAAAAGAGAAAAAGGTGAAGCTAATGGCATATTTACTTTAATTTTTAAAAAAATTGATAATAACTGGGTAATAGTATCAGACCATACCCAGTAGTTTTACATGGTTTAATTTTCTTAAGTTTTCTATAATTAATCTGTTTTTAAAATCTAATATAGAATCATTCTTCATTTTTATTTAAAAAATAGTAGTAAGTTTGTAATATACAATTGATTAAATATTTTTATATGTATCCCCACAAAAACTTCTTTGAATGAAAAAAAGTTACTTACTACTATTTTTCATACTTTTTTCTGTTATTGTTTTCTCACAAGAGAATTTAAAAAGTTTAAAAAACTTAAAGGTTGATCTTTCAAAAGAAGTTATTGATTCTTCTAAAATTAAACTATTCATAAAAATTGCAGATTATTATAAGAGTAAAGAAAATGATTCTTCATACATTTATTATGAAAAAGCTGTTCAATTGGCTATAAAATCGAATTCTAAAATTCAATTAGCCAATGCTTATAGAAAAAGTGGTACTAATTATAGTAATTCTAACAATTTAATTAAAGCATTAGAAAGTTATCAAAATTCCGTTTCTGTATATGAAAATTTGGGGTTACAGAAAGAAACGGGAAGGTTATATAATAATATAGGTTTAACCTATTCAGGTTTACGAAGTGAGGATAAGGCAATTCAGTTTTATTTGAAAGCATTACATATTTATGAAAATATTTTAAATGATTTAGATGGTGTTGCAACAGTATATATAAATATTGGAAATTTATATTATTCTCAGGAAAACTATGAATTTGCACAACACTATTTTGATGAGGCTTTGAAACTATATAAAAAGTTAGAAGATAAATTTGGTATCTCTATTTGTTACACAAACATAGGTAATGTATTAGCTGATAATAAAGAAGTATCAAAAGGATTGAATTACTATTTTCAATCAATTGAAATTCAAGAGGAACTAAAAGATAGAAATGGTATTGCCGTTAATTATAATAACATTGGCGACTGTTATATTACTTTAAAACAGTACAATGAAGCCTCAAGTTATATTGATAAAGCAGCTGAAATAGCAAATTTAGTGAGCGATGAGGGCTTGTTAGCCGTAATTTATATTAATAAAGCGGATTTAAATTACAAACAAAATAATTGGAGTGAAGGTGTTGTAAATGCTCATAAAAGTTTAAAATTATCTAAGAAATTGGAGAATTTAGAGTATCAAATTTTAAATTATTTATATTTATCTCAAGGATATGAAAAATTAAATAACACACAAGAATCTTTAAATTATTTAAAAGAATATCAGAAATTGAAAGATAGTGTTGAAAATAACGATAAACGCAAAAATGTTGAATTATTTCATGCTTTAAATGATTTAGAAAATAAAAGAAATACTATTGATGAATTATCTAGTAAAAATGAATTAGCTGAAATTAAATATGAAAATGAAAAGAAAATCTCCTATTTTTTAATAATCTTAATCACTATTATAGGGTTGTTCTTAATTATTTCAATAAATCTTCATACTTCTAGGAAAAAGGCATTCAGTTTGTTAGAATTTAAAAATCATCAAATTAATACGATGAATGAAGAAATTAAAAAGCAGAGTAATAAATTAACGCTCTTAAATACTACTAAAGACAAGTTTTTTTCCATTATTGCTCATGATTTGAAAAATCCATTCAATTCAATTCAAGGGTTTTCTGAATTATTAATAGAGAATTTTAAAGACTTTGATGATGAAAAAAAATTAAAATTTTTGAAAATTATTAAAGGTTCTTCATTAAAAGCATCAAATTTATTAACCAATTTATTATTATGGGCTAACAACCAATCGGGGAGTATACTGTTTGACCCAAAAAAATCAGATTTGGCATTATTGGTGTCTGAAGCTGTTTCATTAGCTGAAATACAGGCAATTAATAAAGAAATTTCAATTATAAATAATGTTGATAATCATCTTTTTGTGAATATTGATACAAATATGATTGAAACTGTTTTAAGAAATTTAATTTCCAACGCTATTAAATTTACCTATGCTAAAGGTGAAATACAACTATATTCTGTTTTAAAAAATGGTTTTGTTGAAGTTTGTATTAAAGATAACGGTATTGGAATACCTTTTGAGAATCAGATAAACTTATTTAATGTTGAAGTTAAAAGTACAAGCTTAGGCACTTCAAATGAGCAGGGATCTGGGTTAGGATTAATATTATGCAAAGATTTTATTGAGAAAAATGGCGGGCAAATTTGGGTAGAAAGTGAGCCAAATATTGGAAGCGCATTTAAGTTTACGCTTCCAATATTTTCAGAATAAATTCTTATATCTCAAAATATTTTTTAGTCATTGAAATTAAAGAAGTTTGTTGGATAGGTTTTCTGATAAAATCTGTACAACCATAACTTAAAGCTTTTTCCTTATCACCAGGAAAAGTAAAAGCTGTTTGCGCAATTATAATCACATCTTTATTTAACTCTCTAATTTTTAGGGTGGCCTCATAACCACTCATTTTTGGCATTTTAATATCCATTAAAATTAAATCAATTGTAGGATTTTCTTTAAATATATTTAATGCTTCAATTCCATCTATAGCTCTATATATATTTTTGCAATAATCTTCTAAAATTATTGATAAATAGATAGAAGCATTTTGGTCATCTTCAACAATTAATACATTAATTTTTTTGGAACTTGGAAAAAAATCAGTTTCTAACTCACTTAATATTTTAGAAGAAGAGCTAACTACTTCTTTATTTAATGGAAGCGTAAAATAAAATTTAGATCCATCATTTTCATTAGATTCAACCCAAATAATACCTCCAAGAAGTTCTATATATGATTTTGAAATTGACAAGCCAAGTCCTGATCCTTCATATACATTTGTATCATGAATATCAGCTTGTACAAACCTATTAAAAATAGCAGTTTGTCTATTTTTAGGGATTCCAATACCTGAATCCATGATGTAAAACTCAATAAAATCACCTTTAATAGTATATCCAAATTCAACACCTCCAATGGCTGTAAATTTTAAGGCATTTTTTATTAAATTACTTAATATTGCATATAATTTTTCTCTATCCGTAGAAACTGTAATTTGAATGTTCCCTTTAGGTACTTTTAGATGAAATAGCAGCCCTTTATTTTGTGCTTCATTTTTAAAGAATGCATAGAGGATCTCTAATTCTTCATTTATATTAGTTTGAGTTAGGTTTAAGGTAACTTGACCAGTTTCAAGTTTTGACATATCCATAAGGTCATATAACGTATTTAACATACGTTCACCGCTTTTTGTAATAATATCAATGTACGTTTGTTGTTTTTCATCAGATAAATTTGTGTTCTTGAGTAAACTTGTAAACCCTAAAATTCCATTCATTGGTGTTCTAATTTCATGACTTATATTATGTAAGAAAGCTGTTTTTAAATTATCTGATTCTGTTGCTTTTTCAAGTGCAGATTTTAAATTTTCTTCATTTTTTTTATTTTGAATAGAAAGGCCAATTTGGTCAGAAACAAATACTAGTAAGTTTTTGTCTTCCTCATTAAAAGCTTTATTATCCTTATAGCTTTGAACTGCCAATGCGCCCATTACTTTTCCTCCAATATTTAAAGGTACTCCAATCCAGATTTTAGGTAAAGTACCTTTTATTTCGAAATTATTTTCTTTAGCTAATTGTTGAAGTTGTTTGCCAGAGACAAGCAGTGGTTTTTCTGTTTCTATTATATAATTAGTAATAGTCTTATTAGTTGGTATTTCAATAAAACGATCCTTTTCATCTTCAAAAAATGATAATTCAATTTTTTCACTATGCTCGTTAAGTAATGCAATGTAAAAATTTGTAGTGTCAATAATTGAGCTTAACGTAGTTCTAATTAATTTAAGTAATTGTTTGGTGTTTTTTGTGGTATTTACTGCATTAGAAATTTGATATAAAACATTATTAATTTTAATTTCTTTTCTTAATTCAACTGTTTTTTGTTCAATTAGCGTTTTTAAATTAGTATGATATTCATTTAACTCTTTTTCAGTTTGAAACCTGTGCAATGCATTTTGTACAGTAATAGGAAGCATTTTTAAATAAAAACCATCAACATCTTTAATTAAATAATCATATGCCCCCTTTTTAAGTGCGTTCACAGCAATTTCTTCACTCCCAGTACCTGTAGTTACAATAATGGGAATATCAATTTCCATTTCTAATATTTCAAAAGCGTTGCCATCTCCTAAAAAATAATCGGAAATGACGGCATCAAACTTAGTAGTTTTAAGTGCTTCTTTAGCTTCTTTAATAGAGCGAGCTATTTTATATGAATAATTAAAATCTTCTGTATTGGCAAATCTTTCAAAAGCCATTTGATCAATTTGATCGTCCTCAATTATTAAAAGATGTTTCATAGTCCTATTTGTTAATGTTTACTGACTCACTAAGTGTCCAATATAAATTAATTGTTTTAATTACTTCAACAAATTTTAAATAATCTACAGGTTTAATCATATAACCTGCCACACCTAAATTATAACTTTCCATTTTATTTTGTTCATCTTTAGAAGTTGTTAAAACCACTGTTGGAATTAATTTTAAAAAAGTTTGTTTTTGTCTTTGTTCTAAAAATTCTATACCATTCATTTTAGGCATATTTATATCTAACAAAATGATTCCAGGCTTTTTGTTTTCGGGATTATTTAAATAATCCAATGCTTCTAAACCGTTTTCACACACCACAACAGGATTTAATATGTTCAATTCCTTAAAAGATCTTTTAATAGTTAAAACATCAATTTTATCGTCTTCAACAATTAAAATTGTTAATTTTGAATTTCTCATAATAAATTAGTTTTTTCTTTTATTGGTAAAGTGAAATAAAATGTGCTTCCTTCATTAATTTTTGATTTCACCCAAATATCTCCATTGTATATTTGAACAATTCGTTTAACTAAACTTAGACCAACTCCAGTTCCTTCATTGTTATCTCGTGTTTCAAGTCGTTGAAATATTTGAAATATTCTATCAAAATATTTTTCTTCAATTCCTGGGCCATTATCTGAAACATAAAACTCCCAGAAATCTATTTGTTTTAAGCATCCAATTTTAATATTGCCCATTGGTTTATCTATATATGTTATTGCATTTGAAATTAAATTTTGAAAAACCTGACTAAAACGGATAGGGTCACCTAAAATTTTTGGTAGTTCATTTTCAATTTCTATTTTAATATTTTGTGGAGGATTTAATGAAATAATGACCTCATTTACAATAATATTCAAATCAATTGGTATTTCTTTTTCTCTTGCTTTTCCAGCTCTTGAGTACTGTAAAATTCCTTCAATTAAATTGTCTAATCTTTTTACTCTGTTAATTAACATTTTAAATTGTTCTTGCCCTTCTTTATCTATTTTATCTGAATAATCTTGTGATATCCAGTAGCTTAATTGGCTAATTGCACGTAAAGGCGCTTTTAAATCATGAGATACTACTTGAGCAAAATCACGTAATTCTTTATTAGAAAATTCTAATTGCTGTGTTCTTTCTACTATTTTTTCTTCAAGACCTTCTGTATATTCTAAAATTTCATTTTTTAATTTATTTTGATGAATAACAATGGCAAGTTGGTTTCCAATTTCTTTTGCTATTTGAAGGTTGTTTTTTGAAAATATTTCCATAGAATCACCTAATAAACTTAGAGCTCCAACTAAAATTTGATTAGAAACTAATGGAATAATTATTAAAGAATGTAATCCTCTTTCAATGTATTTATTAAATCTTTTTGAAGTAAATTTTTTAGATTTTAAATCTTCAATAATCTGAATTTCTCCTTTAACTAGAATTTCTATTTTTAAAAATTCGTAATCTGATAATTTAATTATATCAGTAGGCAATGGAACATCTTTAATAGTATTATGGATACTTATATATTTAAAAGTTTCATTTTCAGGATTAAATTCAATTAAAGAAGCATAGCCAAATGGAATAATAGCATTTAATTTAGTTAGGACTTCTTGGGCTATTTCTTGCGGATAGTTCCCATTTAAAATGGCAGAATCTATATCATGTAATATTTTTAACCTATTGTTAATTTCAAATAATTCTTTTTCAGTATTTTTTCTTTCAGTAATATTTTGAAAAAAAATTGCTAGTCCATCTTTAGAAGGAATAATCCTGTTTTCAAACCATTGTTCCCAAGGAGCATAATAATCTTCAAAAATTATTGGTTTTTGTGTTTCTAATGCTTTGTAATAATTTATATAGAATGGTTGATTAATTCCTTCTGGAAATTCAGTCCAAATGTGTTTATTAATTAAATTTTCAGGTGTTTTTCCAAATAGCTCTCCGGCTTTTTTATTTACATAATTATAATGCCAGTTTGTATCTAATGAAACAAAACCGTCGGTCATATTTTCTAAAGTATTTAAAAGAATATTTTTAGTTTCATTCAGCTCAAGTTTTGTTTTTTTTCTTTCAGTAATATCTATACCAATTCCAATTAGAGTACCATTTTTTAGTTTAATATTTATCCACTCAGATTCAATAATTTCTCCATTTTTTGCTTTTACTGGGAATTCTTTCCACTCATTTGGTGCATTAAGCATATGTTCTGCAGCTTGTTTACGTATGTTTTCATCAGGATAGAAAAACTCCATTATATCTATTTCAGCTGCTTCTTCTGCAGTAATACCAAGTTTGCTTTCAAATTCCTTATTTAAAAACAACATATTTATCTTTGGATCATACAGGGTTATTAAAATTGGAATATTATCAATAATTGCTTTTAAAAGCGTTTTTTCATTTATTAAAGCAGTTTCTAGTTCCTTGCGTTCTGTAATATCTTCACCTGAACTTAATGTTGATGTAATATTTCCATTTTCATCATAAATTACTTCGTTATTCCAAGCAATTAGCCTTTCTTCTCCTTGTTTGGTTAGTATATTATTTTCATAATACTTATGTTGATTTTGTTTTCCTTTAAAAATAAGATTGGCTACTTCTTTTATTTCATCTAAATTATTTTTTGGAAGAAAGTTATCAAACCAATTTTTACCTAATATTTCTTCTTCTTTATAACCCAAAATTTCACAACCTTTTGGGTTTATTAGTTGTACTATTCCATTTGTGTCTATACTAATCAGCATAACACCAGCAATGGTTAAATAGTTTTGAGCTTTATTTTTTTCTACTATTAACTTATTTTGAGTTTCAATTATAGTAGTAATATCATAAACAATTCCTTCATAGTGTGTTATCTCACCTGTAGAATTTTTTCTTATATAGGAAACATCCCGCACCCATTTATAGCCATTATTTTTTGTTTTAATTCTGTAGGGTTTATGATTGAAAAAATCAACTGTTTTATCATTACTTGCTAATTCAACTTCTGAAAATACTCTCTCTAAATCATCTTCATGTATTAAGTCTGAATAGCTAATTTTTTGTTCTATAAATTCTTTAGATTTATAACCACAAAGGTTAAGAATATTTTCAGATACATATTCAACCGGCCATTTGTTTTCATTTTTCCATAAAAATGCAACAGTGGGGCTTCTGTTAATAATTGTATTTGCTTCATTTAAAGCAATTTCAATATTTCTTTTATCAGTAATGTCTCTTTGCGTTCCCCAAAATGAAATAAAGTTATTGTTCACTATAATGCCAATTGCATTATTCAAAAAATAGCATTTGTTATTATTTTTATCAGTTTCTACGGTATAACTATCTAATATTTTATAATTGGATTGTAAAAACTCAGTAATTGATTGTATGTTTTCTTTTATATTATCACCTCCATGTAAATCTATCAATCTTAAACCAATCATATCTGCACTTTTTGCGTACCCATATAAATTTGCATATTTATTATTACATTCCTTAACATAGAAATGTTTATAAATTAATTTAATTTGTTTATCTATAGGTAAATTTATTGGAATTGGCTTATCGGAATCCATTTTGTAAAATCCTTCACTTGTTTGTTCTACAAAATATTTATATTTCATCTCAACACTTTCAAGCTCCTTTTTTTGAATTTTATTTTCTTTGTATAAAGACTCATATTTTTGTCTAAAAGTGAGGGAGTTAAAAATATCTTTAAAAATGTGTTCTTTTGAATCAATAATTACTACTTTATTTTCAAAATATTTAATATATAAAATGAAAATTAATGAATATATGAGTGCAGCAAAGTTTTTGGAAATTAAACTACCTATTAATATTCTTTCCGTTTGTCCTGTTCCATAGAATCCAATTAAAGCAAAAATGACAGAATCAATGCTTAAGATGAAGGTTGTGGAGATTAATATTTTTAAAAATATTAATTTTGTGTATTTGGAAATAGCTTCATAAATAAAAATAATTAGAAATGTATCTATAAACAATAGAATAGTGCCAGTAGATGAAATCCTTAAGCTTTGAGAAAAAAGTTCTTTTGGTAAATTATAAATATTTAAAATATGTTCACTTTCAAAATCAAGGCTAATTGTAAACTGCAATATGGTTAATACAATATTAGCTGAAAGTATTGCATATATTAGTTTTCTTGCTTCTAAAGCATCTTCTTTTATGTAAACAAGTAGTATAGTAAATAAACTTCCAGCAAATAAAATTGAGGAACCAGATGACACAAAAAAACCTGGTAAAATTTCAAAGTATAATGTATTTGCTAAAAACACTTGCATATATTGAAATACACCTAATGTTGTTAGTAATAAACTTAAACCAAAAATTGTTCGTAATCTAAATAATGATAGTAGCAGAATTGAAACAATTACACATTGAAAAGTTAAAAATAATATTTGCTCAATGTATATATGCTGCATATTAAAATTATTTATAAATTGTTTTAAAAGAACCTTTTGGGAAATATAAATTTAGTCATTTTTTTTTTAAATTATTGCTTAAAAAAATAGCTTAGGAGTTAACCTAAGCTATTTTGCATTTAAATTGTTTGAGTAATAACCTTAATCTTCAATTACAACCCAATCTCCTTTTTGAATTAATGGAATTGCTTGTTTGTATTTTACAGATTTATTTTCGCCAGTCATAACATTTTTAATTGTAACCTGCTCATTTCTACCAATTTTACGCTCAGTTCTAATAATAGTTTCAACAACTTGTTGCGGCTGAGTTTGGTTGGTTTGTGTAGTTTCATTTGGACCTTTGTATTCCTCTTTACTTAATTGAACTTTTTCACGTTTTTGTTCTCTTGCTTGTAAAACCTGATTTGCATCTTGAGATGGTAAACTACCTTTAAAAAGGAAGGACAATACTTCTTTATTTACTTTATCTAACATAGTGTTAAATAATTCAAAAGATTCAAATTTATAAATTAACAATGGATCTTTTTGCTCATAGGTTGCATTTTGAACCGATTGTTTTAATTCGTCCATTTGGCGTAAATGGTCTTTCCAAGTATCGTCAATTATAGCTAAAGTAATATTTTTCTCAAAATCTGTAACCAAACCTTTACCTTGTGTTTCGTATGCCTCTTTTAAGTTTGTTACAACTTTTAATTCTTTGGTTCCATCAGTAAAAGGAACAACAATTCGTTCAAATCTATCACCTTGTTTTTCATAAACATCTTTAATAACAGGGTATGCTGCCTGAGCACTTCTATCTAACTTTTCTTTATAATGTTTATAAACTTTATCAAATAACGTATCAGTTAATTCTTGAGAAGTTAGTGTTTTAAATTCTTCTTCTGAAAAAGGTGCACTTGTTGAAGAAAAACGAATTAATTCAAATTCAAAGTTTTGAAAATCACTTGTTATTTTGTTTTCTTGAATTAATGTGCTACAAGTATCATAAACCATATTAACAATATCAACTTGTAATCTGTCTCCATACAAAGCATGACGACGACGTTTGTAAACAACTTCACGTTGTGAGTTCATAACATCATCATATTCCAACAATCTTTTACGTACACCAAAGTTGTTTTCTTCAACTTTACGTTGGGCTCTTTCAATAGATTTTGTAATCATGGAGTGTTGAATTACTTCACCATCTTCTAATCCCATTCTATCCATCATTTTAGCAATACGCTCAGAACCAAATAAACGCATTAAATTATCCTCTAAAGAAACATAGAATTGTGAAGTTCCAGGATCTCCCTGACGCCCGGCTCTACCACGTAACTGACGGTCAACTCTTCGAGAATCATGACGCTCAGTACCTATAATAGCCAAACCACCAGCTTTTTTAACAGCTTCTGATAATTTAATGTCAGTACCACGACCAGCCATATTTGTTGCAATTGTAACAACTCCAGGATTTCCAGCTTGTGCTACAATATCTGCTTCTTTTTTGTGCAATTTGGCATTTAATACATTATGATTAATTTTTCTAATTGATAGCATTCTACCTAATAATTCAGAAATTTCAACGGATGTTGTACCAACTAATACTGGACGTCCTTGATTTACAAGATTTACTATTTCGTCAATTACAGCATTGTATTTTTCACGCTTAGTTTTAAACACTAAATCTTCTCTATCTTTACGTTCTAAAGGCACATTTGTAGGGATTTCAATAACATCCAATTTGTAGATATCCCAAAATTCACCAGCTTCAGTAATAGCAGTACCTGTCATACCCGAAAGTTTACGGTACATTCTAAAGTAATTTTGAAGTGTTACGGTAGCATAAGTTTGAGTCGCAGCTTCAATTTTTACATTTTCTTTTGCTTCAATAGCTTGGTGTAAACCATCAGAATAGCGACGACCTTCCATAATACGTCCGGTTTGCTCATCAACTATTTTAATTTTGTCTTCCATAATTACATACTCAATATCTTTTTCAAATAAAGTGTATGCTTTTAAAAGCTGATTCATTGTATGAATTCGCTCACTTTTTATACTAAAATCTCTATATAAAGTTTCTTTTTTAGCTATTTTTTCTTCTTCAGTAGTATCTTCTTTATCAATTGATCCAATTGCAGTACTTAAATCTGGTAAAATAAAAAAGCTTTCATCTCCATCATCACCAGAAAGAAATGATATTCCTTTGTCTGTTAATTCAATTGAATTATGTTTTTCATCAATAACAAAATAAAGATCTTTATCAATTGCAGGCATTTCACGGTTGTTATCTTGCATATAGAAGTTTTCCGTTTTTTGCAAGAGTTGTTTTATACCTTCCTGACTTAAATATTTTATTAAAGCTTTACTTTTCGGTAAACCTCTAAATACACGGTATAATAATATTGCACCTTCTTTAGTGTTTCCATCACCAATAAGTTTTTTTGCTTCTGCCAATACACCTGTTAAATAATTTCTTTGAATAGAAACAATTCTATCAACACTAGGTTTTAGCTCATTAAATTCATGTCTGTCAGCATTTGCAGTTGCACCTGAAATAATTAATGGAGTACGAGCATCATCAACTAACACTGAATCCACCTCATCAACAATTGCATAATTATGAGGGCGTTGCACTAAATCATTTGGTGAATGTGCCATATTATCACGCAAATAATCGAAACCAAATTCGTTATTTGTACCATACGTAATATCAGAATTATAAGCTTTTCTACGTTCGTCTGAATTTGGTTGGTGATGATCTATACAATCAACACTTAATCCATGAAATTCAAATATAGGTCCCATCCAAGCAGCATCACGTTTTGCTAGGTAGTCGTTTACTGTTACAACATGAACCCCTTTTCCTGTAAGTGCATTTAAATACACAGGTAAAGTTGAAACCAACGTTTTTCCTTCCCCAGTCATCATTTCAGCAATTTTACCTTGGTGTAAAACAGAACCTCCAATTAATTGAACGTCGTAATGCACCATATCCCAAGTAACTTCTTTTCCTTGAGCATTCCAAGAGTTTGCCCAAATTGCTTTGTCATTTTCAAGATTAATATTATCTCTAGTTGCAGAAAGTTCTCTATCAAAAGGTGTAGCAGTTACAGTAATTGTTTCGTTTTCAACAAAACGTTTTGCAGTTTCTTTAACAACAGCAAATGCTTCGGGCATTAAATCTTCTAAAATTTTTTCTGAAGCTTCGTATCTAAGATCTTCTAATTCATCAATTTCAGCATAAATTTCTTCTTTTCTATCAACATTGGCATTATGAGCTTCTTCATTTAAATCATTTATTTTTGAAGTAATTTCTAATGTGCCATCCGATATTTTTTGTTTGAAATAAATTGTCTTACTTCTTAATTCATCATTTGTTAGCTTAGATATTTCATTTTCAAATGAATTTACTTTAGCAATTATGGGTTGAAGTAATTTGAGGTCACTCTTTTTTTTATCTCCAACAAATATTTTTAGAACAGAATTTAATATACTCATTTTTAGTATGAAATTAATAATTATACCTATATAATAATTAGGTGTAATAGTATTGTTAATTAATATAAAGCGAAGTTAAAATAATTTAAGTTTATATTTTAATTTCGAATTAAAATTATGGTTTAAACTAAAAAAAGCCTCAATAGAGACTTTTTTAGTTTTTATAATTTTTAGTATTCATCCTCATTCCACAGATAATCTTCATCTGATGGATAATCAGGCCAAATTTCTAGAATTGATTCAAAATTTTCGTCATCATCTTCAATTTCTTGAAGATTTTCTACAACTTCTAATGGAGCACCAGTTCTAATTGCATAATCAATTAACTCATCTTTTGTTGCTGGCCAAGGCGCATCTGATAAATAAGATGCTAATTCTAATGTCCAATACATATTTTTTGGGTATTAAATTTTTGCAAAAATAATTTTTTTACTTAAATAGTCAAGTATTTTATTGCTTTTTTTCAATAATAAAAAGAACTTATTTATTTTTCTCAGGAATCCACTGTATTTCCTTCGCATTATTGTCATAAGTCAATTTTCGTGCCAGTACAAATAAGTAGTCAGAAAGTCTGTTTAAATAAATTAAAATTTGCTCGTTTATTTCACTTTCGTCATTTAATTGAGTTGCAATTCTTTCTGCTCTTCTACAAATGCAACGAGCAATATGACAAAATGACACCGTTGTATGTCCTCCAGGTAACACAAAGTGAGTCATTGGCGGTAAAGACTCATTCATAAAATCTATTTCATTTTCAAGTAGTACCACAGAACTTTCATCTACCTTATTAATATTCAACCGTTCCTTTCCGCTTTTTAGCAGTTCTTTTTCTGGTGGTGTTGCTAACATTGCGCCTAAAGTGAAAAGCTTATTTTGAATTGTTAGTAACACTTTTTCGGTATGTGAGTCAATTTGTTGGTCACGAATTAATCCTATATATGAATTTAATTCATCAATGGTTCCGTAAGCTTCAATTCTTAAATGATATTTTGGAACTCGTGTACCTCCAAAAAGTGAAGTTTCTCCTTTATCGCCTGTTTTAGTATATATTTTCATAAAAATTAAATTCTAATTGTAAAATGTTGTTTTGCTTGTTCAAGTCTAAAAAAAACTATTCCCCAAAAATACATATTTATGGTAACAGTTACTTTTGGATGTTGTTTTATTTCATCCCAGGCTTCTTGCATTTCTTCACTCCAGTAAATATCATCAAAAATAAAAACTGAATTGTTGTTCATAGTTTTTAAGCATTCGTTAAAATAATTTAAAGTGGCTTCTTTTTGATGGTTTCCATCAAAATAAACTAAATCAAAAGTATTTTTCGCACTTACTTGTGGCAATGTATCACTGAAATTACCAATTTTCTGCTCAATGTTTTTAAATTGGAAAGACCTAAACATTTCAGATGCTTGAAATGCAGTGCTTTTGCAGCCTTCCAACGTAATTATTTTTGAATTTGGATTACCAATATGCAGCGCTGCAGTTCCTAAACCAACAGAAGTGCCAATTTCCAATATATGATGAAAATTAAAATATTCAACCATACGCATAAGTAACAATGCTTTTTTTGAGCTTATTCCTGCAACTTTGGCAATGTCAGCAATTTTGCGAAAATTACCCTTAAATACTTTGGAACCTTTTCCAAAATCTTCAACCTCAATTACTGTAAAATTGCTTTTTATTTTTTTAGAAAAAAGATTAAATGCCGTTATTTTTGAAGTGTGTGTTTTTCTGTATAAACAACCAGTTATCAAATTAAAAACAAAGGGGGAGTGCACTCCATGTTCATTTGTTGATTTGAGTAAAAAAAATAAATATGACTTAATTTTAAACCACATAAAAGGTTAATTTAATGCGAAAATAAAGGAAAAATTATTTTAATAAGCGATTTAAAATTATATTTGCGATACCCACATTAAAATTATATGAATAAACATTTTTTATACCTGCTTTTTATAGTTGTATTTTCTTCGTGCGTTACAACCAAACAAATGACTTATTTTCAAGGAGAACCTATTAGTAAGTCTGATATATACAAATTAAACAATGAGCCTTACAGATTGCAAGTAAATGATATTTTGTTTATAGATATTAAAGCTGAAAATCCTGAAATTGTTGCAATGTTTAATGCCAGCGGAACTTCCGGTGGTGGAGGAAATGGCTATTTTTCAGGTTATACAGTTGATAGACATGGAAGTATTAGAATACCATATATTGGTGATTTAAATGTATTGGGCTATACTGAAAAGGAAATTCGTCAAAAAATTGAAAGTGAATTAGAAAAATATTTAAAAAAACCAGCATCTGTTTTTGTAACGGTTAAATTATCAGGTATTAATTTTGTGGTTACAGGAGAAGTTGGTTCACCGGGATCAATAAATCTAGCACAAAATCAAGTATCAATTATTGATGCCATTTCAAATGCAGGAGAAATTAATGCAGTAGGGAATAGGCAGCATATAACCATTATTAGAAAATCTTTAGATGGTGTAAAAAAATACCATTTAGATTATACTAAAATAGCAATTTTTGAATCGGAAAATTTTTACATTCAGCCAAATGATATTATTTATGTACCGCCATTAAAACAAAAATCTTGGGGAATAGGAACCACTGGTATGCAGACTTTCTCAACAGCTGTTACTATATTGTCTTTTTTAGTTAGTTCTGTTTTATTAGTTAAAAACTTGTAATATTTACTATGGAGGAAAAATTTAAATTTATTGAAAGTCCAGCAGAACAAATTTCTAATATTAAGGATTTTATATTTCGAATAATTTCAAATTGGCAATGGTTTGTTTTAACTATTACAATTGCCTTATCCATTGCTTTTTACGTTAATTTATCTACAGAGAAAATATTTGGTTTAAAAGCCACAATTTCAGTAAATGAGAAACAAAACCCACTTTTTTCAACAGGAACTAATATTGCATTTAATTGGGGTGGTGTTAGTGATAAAGTAGAATCAATTCGAAAAGCATTAACTACAAGATCTCATAATGAAAAAGTAGTTGAAGAATTAAATTTTTATATAGATTATTTAAAAGAAGGAAGTTTTAGAAATGAAGATGTTTATGGTGATTCCCCTTTTGAAATAAAATTGCAGCCAAATCAGTTTCAATTGTTAAATACACTTATAAAAATTGACTTTGTTAATGAGGAAAGCTTTATTATTTCTGTAAATTTTGAAGCAGATAAAGATTATAAGTTATTTAATTACAAAGATGAAAAATCAAAAGATTATATTTTTGAAAAATCAAATTTTAAACAAACTTTTTTAATTGATGAATATATAAACTTACCATTTTTAAAAGCTCAAATTATTAAAATTAACGACTATGATATTTTAAAAGGGAAGTCGTATTTTATTCAATTGAATTCTATTCAAAGTGTAACAGGAAGATATCAAAATGTTAGAACAAATGGCTTAAATGGAACTTCTTTAATTGAAGTGTCATTAACAGGGCCAAACAAAAACAGGATTGTAGATTATTTAAATAAAACTATTGAAGTTTTAGCCATTTCAGAATTAGAGCAAAAAACAAATTACGCATACAACACAAAAGCATTTATTGATGCTCAGTTTAAAAATACATCAGACAGTTTAAAATTACTTGAAAGTAGTATTCAAGATTTTAAACAACAAAATTCTATTTATAATTTATCAG
>Ga0208305_10000309_pt1 | contig 26547 bp, 20 predicted proteins | sample ColrivemetaGS741_FD_187605 | JGI IMG/M metagenome (GOLD analysis project Ga0208305, IMG submission 187605) | Estuarine microbial communities from the Columbia River estuary - Flood tide ETM metaG S.741 (SPAdes) (version 2) | ecosystem: Environmental > Aquatic > Marine > Intertidal zone >... | reverse complement strand
TATAGTTAAGAGGTTAATTATACTTTTATTGAACTAATAAGTATATTTAAGTTCAGTATCAACGTCTTATTTGTACCTATTCTAATCTATCCTCTTGAATGTATGAGAAATCATAGATATTATAATTATAATATCTATGATTTCTTATATATTCAATTTTATATAACTATAAAATTAGTAACGGCCACCTTCTGGATTAGCTTGAACACTATAAGATTTAATAGTGTAGCGAATGAAACGACCTGCACCTTCACCACGCTCTAAGTAAAAACCTGGTTCGCTAGCCGGACGGTTCACGATGAATGACATAACACAACTTTCTGTACCGTAGCTTGCATCAAATGCATTAACACGGATGTAGCCAGCTGCACATGCTTTACGAGCTTCTTTTAACTCAAACATTACCGATGCAGAATCTTTAATGTCGAATAAAGGTAAACCCCATAATTCCCAATAGTTGTTACGTGGATGTGGATCATCTGTCCACTCAACGTTCATCGCCAAACCTTTACTAATTGCATACGCAATTTGCTTTTCAATTTGTTGATCAGTTAAATCTGGTAAGAAAGAGAAACAACCTTGTGTAAGTCTCACTATTCAAATACTCCTTTAATTTTTTAAAAGTAACTTATTATACGTTTGCTGTAGGTGTTGCAGCGAAATCAGCTGTATCTGTAGACGTGTAGTTGAAACTAATATCTTTCCATAAGTCTAAAGCTGTTTGTAAAGGACCACATGTTTTCGCAGCATTGCGTAAAATTTGTGGACCAACTTCGTTGTTGAAGTAATCAGCACCTTCGTTACGAGCTAATACCATTGCTTCTAAAGCAACACGGTTAGCTGTAGCACCTGCTTGAATACCATCTGGGTGACCAATTGTACCACCACCAAATTGTAATACTACATCATCACCTAAATAGTGAACTAATTGGTGCATTTGACCACAGTGGATACCACCTGAAGCAACAGGCATACAACGGCGTAAACTAGCCCATGGCATTTCGAAGAAAATACCATAAGGTAAGTTAACTTCTAATGTAGTTAAACGTAAAATATCATAGAAACCTTTAATCATTAAAGGATCACCTTCTAATTTACCTACAACTGTACCAGCGTGGATATGATCTACACCAGACATACGCATCCATTTACAAATTACACGGAAGTTGATACCGTGATTTTTTTGACGAGCATAAGTTGAGTTACCAGCACGGTGTAAGTGTAAAAGCATATCATTTTCACGAGCCCATAAAGCAATACTTTGAATTGCTGTATAACCCATAACTAAATCAATCATGATAATTACAGAACCTACTTCTTTAGCATACTCAGAACGTTTGTAAACTTCTTCCATAGTAGCAGCTGTAACGTTTAAGTACGAACCTTTAACTTCACCTGTAGCAGCCGAAGCACGGTTAATACCTTCCATACAGTTTAAGAAACGCTCTCTCCAACGCATAAATGGTTGAGAGTTAATGTTTTCATCATCTTTTAAGAAGTCTAAACCACCTTTTAAACCTTCGTATACTACACGACCGTAGTTTTTACCAGATAAACCTAATTTTGGTTTTACTGTTGCACCTAATAATGGAACACCATACTTATTTAAACGTTCACGTTCTACTACAATACCTGTTGCAGGACCTTGGAATGTTTTTAAGTATGAGTGAGGAATACGCATATCTTCTAAACGTAAAGCAGAGATAGCTTTGAAACCAAATACGTTACCAATGATAGATGCTGTTAAGTTCGCTAAAGAACCTTCTTCAAATAAATCACATTCGTAAGCGATAAATGCAAAGTATTGGTCAGGTGCATTTGGAACTGGATCTACACGGTAAGCTTTGGCACGGTAACGGTCACATGCTGTTAATAAATCAGTCCATACAACTGTCCAAGTTGCTGTAGAAGATTCACCAGCTACTGCCGCAGCAGCTTCTACTGGATCTACACCTGGTTGTGGTGTAATACGGAATAAAGCAAGAACATCAGTAGTTTTTACTGCGTATGAAGCATCCCAGTAACCCATTTTAGCGTAAGGGATTACACCAGATTCGTAACGGTCACTTTTAATTCGAGTCCGTTCTGATACAGATTGAGACATTGATTTCTCCTTAAAATAAAAAGGCAATATATAATAGATATTTAACTAATTTAAATTTTAAACTAGTTCTGTCGGTTGAATTTTTAAATTTTTAATTGACAACCTTAATATAATTATAATCTGTTTTTAACAGATTGTAATTATATTTATATATTAAATTTTTTATAACATTTTTGAATATTTATATATATTTGTATGTATTAAAAATTTTTGACTAATTTGACATGTTAATTATTTTTTTTTATAATGTTAAATACAACTTACTATAATTAAACATTTTTTTCTTTACATCATCAATACATTTTCTCTTAAAAATTATATGATTAATCAATCAAATAAAGTTTTAAACACAAATATAACAAAATTAGTCAATAAAACTTATCAATATGGATTCTCTACAAATATTGAAAAAGACATTATCGAAAAAGGATTAAATGAACAGACAGTTCGATTAATCTCACATAAGAAACATGAACCGTTATTTTTATTAGAATTTCGTTTAAAAGCATATAAGAAATGGAAACAAATGGCTGAGCCAGAATGGGCATATTTAAATTTTCCTGAAATTAATTATCAAAATATAATCTATTATTCAGCTCCTAAATCGCCAAAAAAATTAAAAAACATTAATGAAGTAGATCCCGAGTTACTGAAAACATTTGAAAAATTAGGCATTTCTTTAACCGAACAAAAAAGATTAGCAAATGTAGCTATTGATGCCGTTTTTGATAGCGTTTCGATAGGAACTACGTTTCAAGAAGAGTTAAGTAAATCAGGCGTTATTTTTTCTTCAATGTCAGAAGCGGTAAATGATTATCCAAAACTAATTGAAAAATATCTAGGATCAGTTGTAACTATTGGTGATAATTATTTTTCAGCTTTAAATTCGGCTGTTTTTACTGATGGATCGTTTTGTTATATTCCACAAGATACTATTTGCCCTTTAGATCTTTCAACGTATTTTAGAATAAATGATCAAAATTCAGGACAATTTGAACGTACGTTAATTGTTGCTGAAACTAATAGTCAAGTAAATTATTTAGAAGGTTGTACAGCACCTCAATATGATACAAATCAATTACATGCAGCTGTAGTTGAGTTAATTGCTCTAGATAATGCAATTATAAATTATTCTACTGTTCAAAATTGGTATTCAGGTGATGAATTTGGAAATGGTGGAATTTATAATTTTGTTACAAAACGTGGATTATGTGTCGGAGAAAATTCAAAAATTTCGTGGACACAAGTTGAAACAGGTTCCTCTATTACTTGGAAATATCCAAGTTGCATATTAATGGGTCAAAGTTCACAAGGAGAATTTTATTCAGTTGCATTAACCAATAATTATCAACAAGCTGATACAGGAACTAAAATGACACATATAGGAAAAAATTCACGAAGTCGAATTATTTCTAAAGGTATTTCAGCAGGCCAATCCAAAAATAGTTACCGAGGATTTGTTAATGTAACTAATAAAGCGTTTGGAGCAAGAAATTATTCTCAATGTGATTCTCTATTAATTGGAAATTTGTCAAATGCAAATACATTTCCATTTATTTCCGTTCAAAATTCAACTACAAAACTTGAACATGAAGCTTCAACCTCAAAAATTGGTGAAGAACAAATTTTTTACTTCTTACAACGAGGTATCGAGTTGGAAAAAGCTGTAGAATTAATGGTCAGTGGATTTTGTCGCGAAATTTTTACTAAATTACCATTAGAATTTGCCGCAGAAGCAGATAAATTATTAACGTTAAAATTAGAAGGAAGTGTTGGATAATGAACTTAAATTCGACTATTTTAGAAGTCAAAGATCTACAAGTTTCAATTAATGAGAATAAAATTTTAAAAAATCTAAATTTAAAAATTAACAAGGGCGAAATTCATGCAATTATGGGTCCTAATGGGTCTGGTAAAAGTACATTATCAAAAGTACTTGCAGGTCACCCAGCATATTCAATATCTAATGGAGATATTTTTTTCAAAGGATCTAGTATCCTAGACCTTGAACCTGAACAAAGATCTCATTTGGGAATTTTTTTAGCTTTTCAATATCCTATTGAAATTCCTGGTGTTAGTAATGAAGATTTTTTGCGATTAGCTTATAACTCAAAACAAAAATTTTATAATAAACCTGAAGTAGATCCAATTGAATTTTTAAGTATTATTAATGAGAAATTAAAACTTGTTAATATGTCACCAACTTTTTTAAATCGAAATGTTAATGAAGGCTTTTCAGGTGGAGAAAAAAAACGTAACGAAATTCTTCAAATGATTTTGTTAGATTCGGAATTAACTATATTAGATGAAACAGATTCTGGATTAGATATTGATGCTTTAAAAATAATATCAATGGGAATAAATAATTTTATGAATCCTTCAAAATCAATTTTATTAATTACTCATTATCAACGTCTATTAGATTATATTAAACCAACGTATGTTCATGTTATGCAAAAAGGAAAAATTATAAAAACCGGTTCTGCAGAACTAGCAAAAGAATTAGAAGATAAAGGTTATGAATGGTTAAATTAACTAAAAATTTATTAATCTTAAATAATTTATGCACATTATACAAGTTTTAATTACATAACTGGGTTTTGTTGATCTAACCTAGGTTTTAAAAGATTTTTAAAAAGATTTAATAGTTTTAGTAAGAAAAAACCAAAATTTAAACAAATTCTAATTGAAGCAATTTATCAACGAATAAATAACCAGTTAATACAAGCCCAATTTTAAATACTTTAAAAGGGTGCATCTAGTAAAAAAATTAGGAAATTACATTTATATAGAAAGCGTGAAGTGGTCTTTAAAAATTTTCAAAATAACCTTTTAAAGCTTTTTACTTCAAACAATACTAAAAATGATAAAAATTAAAGGAAAAAATTTATTAAAATCGACAGATTATTTATTTTGTGGCTGGCTACTTTTTTCTTCGGTTCCAAAAAAAAGCTGACTTCAACTGAGCAAGTTTGAAGTCCGAAATAGAATTCAGCTTATCATCATCAGTCAAAAGACGAATTTACAGCTTGATTAGAGCGAATAGTATACTAAAAAGCAAAAAAGATTGTATGATTCGATAATTCGGAAGGAAAGAGAAGCTTCCAAATTGAGCCTTCGAAACAAATAATTTGTCTAGACTCTTGAGAAAAAAGACGCTTTAGATTATATTAAAAAGAACCAGTCCATATTCTTATTACCAAGATCCAAGCACACCACGAAATATATTTGACCGCAGACAAACTTTTTTGCTGAAAATGCACAATTTAACTGCTCAAGAAAAATTTTTCTTGAGCAGTTAAATTCTAATCTTGTTTGAATAAAAACTGAAAAAAAATCTAGTAGTCCAAATGTTAATACACAATAAGTAAATAAAGCTAAAATAGTAAGAAATAACATTGTTTCAAAAAATGTTATAGCCTCAAGAGAAAAGTTTGAATATTTTTGAAAAGAATAATTGAATAATTTACCATAAATTAAATTGTCTAATTTCCTTTGCTGTGAATCTAGTTTATTGAAAATAGATATATCTATATTATCACTCAATTGGCATAATTTTAGTCAATACCCATCATCTTCTAACTTCAAGTAGACTTCTACTGTTTCTGTAATGATTTCATTGGTCAATTTCTTCACAATCATTGTCGTAGCACCAGATCTTACAAAATTCGTTTTTTCTTCTTCCATTTTTTAAAGTAGAGTTTGTGGTGTACGGACAATAATTGCATAAGAATGGTTATCTTTAAATACAACTCTAAGATTAATACTGTCATTATTTAGGTATTTCACTTCATCGAGAAATTAAATTTCTTTAATTTGCATATTAGATTATATGTTCCTGTGATTCATTGTAATAAAAATATTTTTTTGTATAATTAAAATCCAAAAAGATTACTACAAGATAATAAACTAGTTAAATATTATTTAACTAGTTTATTATCTTGTAGTAATCTTTTTAAATTATGTATAAGAGACATCAGGATGACCCTTAGAAATTAAGCTCTGCTGCTTGTACTTTTTCAAATTGTTTTTTCTTTAGAACTAATAATATTTGTGTTAGTAAAGCACAGAAACAAAAAGCGAGATAACCAAAAATTCGTGTAGGGTTTTGTAGTACGATTTCTGATTCTTCTTGACCGAATCCACCTGCGTTTGGATCTATATTTAATGCTTGTTCAATTTGAACAATATCACCTGATTTAACAATTAAATTTAATCCTGCTGGAACGATTTGTGATGTTTTTGTACCGTTTGAATTAACAATTACAACTGAAGATTCACCTTTTTCTGATGTTGTAATTTCTGTAATTTGTCCTGCTTGTGTAGCTCCAAATACATTTACATTACTTTTTTCACCTGTTGGGTAAACTTGTCCACGGCCACGGTTTCCACCAGCATAAAATGGGTATGTTAAATATTTAACATCTGAATTCTTCTCTGGATCAGGTGCAACAACTGGGAAAATTAGTTCTTGATGAGCTTTTCCTGCGATTGGACCAACCACAAAAATATTATCAAATTCAGTACTATACGGTGAAATAAAGACACCTTTATTTTTTATCTTAATTTCTTCTGGAATTTGGCTTTTTGAAGCTAATTTAAATCCTTTTGGTAAGATTAAAATTCCCCCAACATTTAAATCAGCTTTCTTTCCGTTAGCACCAATTTGTTGTTTACTTGTATCGTAAGGTACTTTAATTTCTACTTCAAAAACTGAATTTGGAAGAACAGCTTGTGGTGCTTCAATTTCAATTGCTTTTTGGTTTAAATGACAATTGGCACAAGCTAATTTTCCATTTGCTGCACGAGGATTGGAATAATTTTGTTGCGCAAAAACTGGATATGCTGCTGAGTCTTGAACGCAAAAACTAAATACATTTACAGCAATCGTTAAAGCAAATAAAAGACTTTTAAAAAACTTGTTAGTTGCCATAGTTTAAATACTTGTTAAGTATAAATATTCTATTATATATATATTAATTCTTTATTAAAAACAAGATACCTAATCCTGAAAAATATAGCAGTAATATTGCTAAAGATAACAATAACTGCGTTAAAGGATCGGTTGAGGGTGTTAAAATAGCTCCAAGAACTGTTGAAACTAATATTACATAACGCCATGCACTTAACATTTGTCGCGGCGATACAATATTTAATAACCCTATTAAAATTTGAAGAATTGGAATTTGGAAAGCTAATCCTGTACTATAAAATAAAACGAGAATAAACTCAAAATATTGATCAAATGACCAAAAGGGTTCAAGTACTTCTTCACTATAATTTAAAAAAAAATTTAAAGCAGCGGGTATTAAAGTATAGTAGGAAAAAGCTAATCCTAATCCAAATAAAATTAACGAACTTAATAATAAAGGTAAAATAATTTTTGTTTCTTTTTTTGTTAATCCTGGTAACAAAAATAAAATCAACTGTCCTATTAGAAAAGGACTTGATAAAAGTAATCCAGTATAAAACGATATTTTAATTGTTGAAATAAAATATTCACCAGGTGATATTTGAAAAAATTTTACATTATGAACTGGTAGTTCTAAAATTTTAACTAGACTTTTGACTTCGATAAACGCGAAACAAGTTAACAATAAAATTATCCCCAATATTAAGAAAATTCGCTGACGTAATTCTTCAATATGTTCTGAAAATGGCAATTCTAGTGTTATTATTGAATTATTTGTAAAATTAAAATTAGAATTAGTCGCCATGTAAAAATTTATTCGTACTATTTCAGTAATTTGTAAATTTTAACGAATTTTAAAAATTACATCGAATTAGAAGTTGTAATTTTTAAAATTCATTTTTAAGAAAGACACCAATTAATAAGGATTAAAAAAAGTAATTTTTTACTTTATGATAAATAATTGATAGCTTCTAAACGAGCTGTCGCTTTCTTTAATTCAACAGAAGCATCAAGTCGAGCTTTACTTGTTTCTGCTTCTTCAACTGCTAAAGTTGCTTTTTCTAATTCTTTAGTAGCTTCACTTAATTCAACATTAGTAAGTTCTTCTACATCATTTACTAAAACTGTTACTCGATTGCGATCAATTTCAGCTAAACCACCGCATAAAATAATGGGTGTCCATTTTTCATTTAACTTTATTCGTAATAATCCAGTATCTAAAGCGGTGATTAATGCTGCATGACCGTCTAAGACCCCTACTTGACCAGTTAAACCTGGTAAAACAACTTCATCAGCTGTTGTTGAGCAAATGACTCTGTCTGGGGTAAGAACGCGAATGTTCATAACCATATATGTTACTCCTTATTTTAGAGTTTCTGCTTTTGCAATTGCTTCATCAATATTACCTACAAGGTAGAATGATTGTTCAGGTAAATCATCTAATTCACCACCTAAAACCATACTAAAACCTTTAATAGTTTCTTCTAAACTTACATATTTACCAGGTGAACCTGTAAAAATTTCAGCAACGAAGAATGGTTGTGATAAGAATCGTTCTACTTTACGTGCACGAGCAACTGTTAAACGATCTTCTTCTGATAATTCATCAATACCTAAAATTGCAATAATATCTTGTAATTCTTTGTAACGTTGTAACGTTTCTTTTACAGTTTCAGCAATTTCATAATGTGTATCACTTACAATACCTGGTTGTAACATTGTTGAAGTTGAATCTAATGGATCTACTGCAGGGTAAATACCTTTAGCTGCTAAATTACGTGATAATACTGTTGTGGCATCTAAATGAGCAAAAGTAGTTGCAGGAGCTGGATCTGTTAAATCATCGGCAGGTACATAAACAGCTTGAATAGATGTAATTGAACCTTGTGTTGTTGATGTAATACGTTCTTGTAAAGCACCCATTTCAGTTGCTAAAGTAGGTTGATAACCTACAGCTGATGGCATACGACCTAATAATGCAGACACTTCTGAACCAGCTTGGGTGAAACGGAAAATATTATCAATAAATAATAATACATCTTGTTTATTAACATCACGGAAGTATTCAGCCATTGTTAAAGCTGTTAAACCTACACGCATACGCGCTCCTGGAGGTTCATTCATTTGACCGTATACTAGTGCTACTTTAGATTCTGCAAAATTATTTTCATTAATTACACCAGATTCTTTCATTTCTTCGTATAAATCATTACCTTCACGGGTACGCTCACCTACACCACCAAATACCGATACACCACCATGAGCTTTAGCAATGTTATTAATTAATTCCATAATTAATACAGTTTTACCTACACCAGCACCACCAAATAAACCGATTTTTCCACCACGACGGTATGGTGCTAATAAATCAACAACTTTGATACCTGTTTCAAAAATTGATGGTTTTGTTTCTAATTCAGTAAATGCTGGCGCATCACGGTGAATTGGCAACGTTTCATCATATGAAACATCACCTTGTTCATCAACTGGTTCACCAATTACATTAAAAATACGACCTAGAGTAGGAGTTCCAACTGGTACGGTAATTGGGGCACCTAAATCTATAGCTTCAACTCCACGTTTTAAACCATCAGTCGAACGCATAGATACAGCACGTATTTTATTATCACCTAATAATTGTTGTACTTCAACAATAGTTGAACTACCATCTTCTAATTCAATTTTAATTGCACTGTAAATAGGAGGTAATGTTCCGTCAGGAAATTCAATATCTAATACAGGACCAATAATTTGAGTAACGTAACCTTTATTTAAATTAGTTTTTACCATTTTGATTTAACATATTAAAATACTTTAGAATAAATATACTTTCAAAATCTTACCTGCCATTTTAAAGACTAATAAAGTTAGTAATTAAATATTATTGTACAACAAAATTCTATTAATTATTGAATATAATCATATTTTGTTAAATCTAATAAAATAGAATTTTTAATCACTATCGCGTAGTCTTCCTGTTACTTTTAACCAATTTCGAGCACCTGGATAATTATCAGGAGCTAATTTTAAAGCTTGAATCCAATATTCTGCAGCTTTATCAAATAATTCTTTAGATAATTCAACATATTCATCTTCTTCTAAAGTTTGGGCACGAAGAGCTTGTGAATGATAAATGACCGCAATATTATTTAAAGCTTGGGGTAAATTTGAATTTAATGCTAAAGCTTGATGATAAAATTCTAAAGCTTGCGTATATTTTCCAGTATTTCCATAAATTAATCCAATATTATACAAAGTATAACTACGATCATAAGGATCTTCTTCCACTTGCAGTGCTTCGTAATAATTCTGTAATGCTTCAGCATATCGGCCTTTTCCTTGAGCAGCCATTCCTGCCCTATAATATGAAAACGCTTGTTTTTCTTGTTTACTTGCCGGTAAAATTTTTAACAGAATATCAGCAATTACTGTAAATGTTTTATCAATAAAATTTCCCATAAAATCCTCCTTATAAATTAAACTTAAAGATTTAGAGTTATTATATAACAAAATAATAACTCTAAAAACTTTTAAACTGAATTAGATGCAACAAAAGGAAACAATGATAAAGTTCGTGCTCGTTTAATTGCTTTTGATAATTTACGTTGTTGTTGAACTGTTACACCAGTCGCACGGCGGGGAAGTATTTTTCCTTGTTCTGTTACAAATAATGTTAATAAATCAATATCTTTATAATCAATTTTTTGATTTAAACTAATGGGTGATACTTTTTGTTTCTTTGATATCATAATTTTTTAATTTACTTTATTTCTTTATGTATAGTTGATTTATTACAATGTGGACAATATTTTTTTAACTCTAATCGTTCTGGATTATTGCGACGGTTTTTTTGTGTTGAGTAGCGCGAAACCCCCGGTGACCGTTTATTTAAATTTGAACGACATTCAGTACATTCTAAAGTAATTAAAATTCGAGTACCTTTATTTTTTGCCATAGAAATTTGAACTTAATAATTTTAATTCTTATATTGCCTAAAAAATTTTATCTTATCAAGGGTTAATATTTTCATAAAAAATTTTTCTTTGAAAAACTTTTAATTTTTAATGAAATATACTATATTACATTAAACATTAATTTATAAATAATTATTAAAATATTTAAAAATATGGCCAATAGTAAATCAGCAGAAAAACGTATTGAAATTAATAAGCGAAATAGTTTACGAAATAAATATTATAAAACTTCTGTTCGAACTTTAATTAAACTCTTTTTTCAAAATTTAGAAGTGTATAAAGTTTCTCAAAATCTTGAAGATAAAAAAAAAGTAAAAGAAACTTTAAGTTCTGTTTATAGTCTTATGGATAAAGGAACCAAAAAAAATGTATTTCATAAAAATACTGTTGCGAGAAAAAAAGCAAAATTAGCTGCTTATTTGAAAAGTGTGTAAAGTTTACTTAATGAGATAAAAAGTGAGTTAAGAAAGTTTAAAAATTTTCTTAACTCACTTTTTATCTCATTAAGTAAACTTTACGAAAAAAAGATATGAATCTAATAAATTATTTTACTCACTAATGAACATTATGAAGCAAAATATGAATTATATCAATGCTCTTCCCGATTTTCTATCAATGCAACGAGTAAGTTTTTGTTGGTTTATTACTCAAGGTTTAACTGAAGAATTAGCGTTATTTTCAAAAATACATGATTTTAGTCAAAATACTGAGTATATAATGTTCGGGGAAGAATATAGTCTAATAAAACCACCTTATAGTTTACTAATTGCACGAAAATACAGTGGAAATTATAGAGCGCAATTAGTTATTCCAATAGAAGTAAGAAATAAAATAGTTAATAACGTTTGTTACCAAAATCAGTTCCCAATTGTTACTTTACCCTTAATGACTACATACGCAACATTCATTATAAATGGATGTGAACGTGTTATTGTTAGTCAAATTATTCGAAGTCCTGGAATTTATTTTGAAAAAAGTAAAAATCAAAAAATTCAAAAACAATTTAAACGAAAATTATCAACTGATATAAATAAGCTAGGTTCATTTTTACCTTCTGGTGATGCTTTTATATCAGAACTTGATTTATTTTTCTCCGTTCCTCTAACAACATATGATAACGAAGGAAAGGAAATACATATCCCAACTTGGAATACTAATTCTATCTACTATTATTCGATTAAATATTTAAAAGAGACCAGTAAAAATTCAGCTTTTTATTTTTTAGAATGTTTTAAATTATATCGTTTAATTCCAAAAGTTTTAGAAGAGACATCGAAAAAAAAATTGATTCAATTTTTTTTAAAATGGTTAAAATTAAAAAATAATGAAATTCTTTTTCAAATTAATGTAAAAGAAAAAAAAATTAACTATATATTAAACTATTTTCAATTTTTATTAAAACTTCTAATCAAACACCAAATTGTTGACTACACGGTTTCTTTCAGTAAATTATCTAAATTGAACGATATTTCATTTTTAAATAAGCGTTTTAATCTATCACAAAGCCAAATTAAAAAAATACTTCAAACTTATAACCAAACAATTATTCATTCACAAATTTCAGTTCAAGTTCAATTAAATTATAAACTAATTTTAATTACAAATTATTCAAATAATTGGCTCTTCGAAATTAATGATTTTAAATTTTTAAAACAGAATATTAATAGAAAATTATCAAAAATAAGTGATATTAATAAATTAATTGAATTTCCAAATTTACGACCAACCATTTATTTTTCAATAAGTTTAAAAGAACAATTAAAATATATCTTTGGAAAAGATAAATTTCTTTATAAATCTGAGCGCCATAAATATCTTAAAACGAAAACTCAATTACTTTTATATAGAAAAGATCATGAAATTAAGACTAATTATCATAAAAAATATGATGCCAAAGAATTGTATAATGCAACTTTAATTCCTGAATATGGTTCTTGGGTTCGTTTTGGTTTTCAAAAAAATACAAAAATTAATCCATATAAATATCCAATAAAAAATCAAGAAGATGAAGTAATTATTCAGTTGGATAAAATGAATCAAAAACCAGTTCTTTCGTTACTAAAAGAAATGGGATTAACCGATTTAGAAATTTACAAAAATTTACAATATGCAGATTTTTTTTATTTTAATAAACCTTTATTAATTAATTCAAAACATTTTAAACAACCAATTTCTCGTTTTGATCTAAATATAGACTATTTTAAAAATATTTCCGAGTTTTCAAGAATTTTTGACCCTAATTATTACCGTTTAGGTCGAGTTGGTCGATTAAAAATCAATACGCGATTAAATTTAAAACTTAGTCAACGACTTCAAATAGTCACATATGAAGATATTTTTGCTATCACAGATAAATTAATTAATTTAACTATTTCAAAAGCTGTTCAAGATGATATTGATCATTTAAAAAATAGACGTGTTCGCTCTGTTGGGGAATTATTACAAAATCTATTTCGAATAGGTTTCCAAAGATTAGTTCGAAAGTTAAGGAATCAAACTAATAAAATTGATTCTGGTTATTTATTAAGTTTTAATATTGTTAATGCAACAATAAGAGAGTTTTTTGGATCCAGTCAATTATCACAATATCTTGATCAGACAAATCCACTATCTTCTTTAACTCATCGGCGTCGAATTAGTGGATTAGGCCCTGGAGGATTTGATCGTGATCGAATAAGTTTTGCTGTTCGCGATATTCATCCAAGTCATTATGGTCGTATTTGCCCAATTGAAACACCTGAAGGACAAAATGTTGGATTAATTGCATCATTGACGACTTGTGCTCGAGTAAATAAATTAGGATTTTTAGAAACACCTTTTTGGAGAGTAATGAATGGAAAAGTTATCCAAACAGGAAATCCAATTTATTTAACTGCTGATATTGAAGATTTATACAAGATTGCACCTGCTGATATTGCAACAAATATTGAAAATTATTTAGTAAAAAATGTAATTCCAGTTCGCTATAAACAAGATTTTGTTAATGTCACTCCATCAGAAGTTGATTTTATAGCCATTTCGACTATTCAAGTTGTTTCAGTTGCAGCATCTTTAATACCATTTTTTGAACACGATGATGCTAACCGAGCATTAATGGGCTCTAATATGCAACGTCAATCCGTTCCATTAATTTTTCCACAAAAACCAATTGTAGGAACAGGTTTAGAAAATCAAATTGCTCTCGATTCTGGTATGAGTCTAAACGCGCAAATATCAGGAATTGTTCATTCAGTAACAGCCAATAAAATTATTATTAAAGATCAAGTTGGCAAAAAAATAATTTATAAATTACAAAAATATTTACGGTCAAATCAACAAACTTGTATTAATCATCGGCCAATTGTTTGGAAAGGTGAAAAAATAAAATCTGGACAAATTCTTACAGATGGTCCCGCTATTACAAATAGTGAATTAGCTCTAGGACAAAATGTATTAGTTGCCTATATGCCTTGGCAAGGTTATAATTTTGAGGATGCGATCTTAATTAGTGAACGTTTAGTTTATGATGATATTTTTACATCTATTCATATTGAACGATACAAAATTGAAATTGATCGAAATTCAGAAATGTCTGAACAAACAATGAAAATGATTCCAAATTTAAGTTTAACAGAAATAAAACATTTAAATGATGATGGAATTATAACTGTTGGTACCTTTGTAAAACCAGGTGATATTTTAGTGGGAAAAGTAATTTCAAATAATACGTCCGAACAATTACCCGAATCGAAATTATTACGAGCTATTTTCGGTGCAAAAGCTAAAGGTGTTAAAGATAATTCATATCGAATGCCTGATGGTGAATATGGTCGAGTAATTGAGACTGTAACGTTTAATCGTAGAACAAAATTAACATATAAATTTGAAAAAATTTATGTTTTTATAGCTCAAATTCGTAAAATTCAAGTTGGTGATAAAATCGCAGGTCGACATGGGAATAAGGGAATTATTTCTCGGATCCTAGCACGTCACGATATGCCATTTTTACCAGATGGAACACCTATTGATATTATTTTAAACCCATTAGGAGTACCATCACGAATGAATGTAGGTCAACTTTATGAATGTTTATTAGGTTTAGCCGGTGATAGATTAAATTCTCGTTTTAAAATTTTACCGTTTGATGAAATGTATGGATTAGAAATGTCACGAATTTTAATTAATAAAAAACTTAGACAAGCTTCTATTACACGAAATGAAAGTTGGCTATTTAATCCTTATGCAGCTGGAAAAATGGTTTTAATTGATGGTCGAACAGGAAAGGAATTTGAAAACCCTATTACTGTCGGAAATGCGTATATGTTAAAACTTATTCATTTAGTTGATGATAAAATGCATGCGCGAGCGACTGGTCCTTATTCTCTTATTACACAACAACCCTTACGAGGAAAAGCCCAACATGGAGGTCAACGATTTGGAGAAATGGAAGTTTGGGCATTAGAAGGATTTGGTGCGGCATTTACTTTAAAAGAACTTTTAACAATAAAATCAGATGATATGCAAGGTCGAAATGAAACATTAAATGCAATTGTTAAAGGCCAACAAATTCCAAAATTTGGAATTCCTGAGTCATTTAAAGTTTTATTACAAGAATTAAGAGCAATCGGTTTAGATATGAGTACTTATAAAATTGAAAAATTTAGTTCTTCTAAAAGATATGAGATTGAGGTTAACTTAATTGAAAAATATAATGCTTTATCAAAAACATTTTCACCAACCTCGAATATAAATGATATTTCATTTTAATAATTATGATACAATTTGCAAAAGAATTTAATTATATCAAAATTAAATTAGCATCTCCTTTTCGTATTTTACATTGGTCTAATAGGAAATTACCAAATGGTCAATTCGTTGGGGAAGTACAAAAATCTGAAACAATTAATTATCGAACATTTAAGCCAGAAATGGATGGTTTATTTTGTGAACGGATTTTTGGTCCAAGTAAAAGTTTAGAATGTGCTTGTGGAAAATATAAACGTGTTCGATACGAAGGGTTGATTTGTGAACGCTGTGGCGTTGAGTTAACAGAATCACGAGTAAGACGACATAGAATGGGATACATAAATTTAATTTACCCAGTAACACATGTTTGGTATATTAATAGTCGCCCTAATTTTATGGCTTTATTGTTAGAGATTGAAGAATCAGAAAAACTATTAAACACAAGTTATACACCCCGTTCAGAAGAATGTCGCAAGTGTAAAGGCTTAAAATTAACAACATCAACAGTTATTGAGTTATGGGATGAACGAATAAAACGTATTAAACTTGCTTCTTTAGCGTATTTTATTGCCGAAGATGAAATTTCTTTTTATGGTCTTCATTGGGATTTACAACAATATCGAAGAAGTCGAGAATTAGGTTATAGTGGATATCCTTTAAAACCTTATCCAAAACCTCAAAATCGGCGATATAATACACCTAAATATTTATTACGAGCAACACCTAATTTTCTAATTGGAGCTCCATTAATAAAACGTGAATTAGAAAAATTAAATTTAAAGTCGGAAATTTTTAGAACTCGAAATTTTGTTTTAGTTTGTACAAAAGTTTTAAATAAAGAAAATTTATTTTACAATGAATCTAAATGGATTAGAAAATGGGAACAACAAAGAATTTATAAAATTCGTGAACAAGCAATCAAAAGAATTCGAATTATTGAAAACTTAATTGGAACAGGTTCACGTCCATCCTGGATGATTCTATCAATTTTACCAGTTATTCCACCTGCTTTACGACCTATGATTCAATTAGAAGGGGGTAGATTTGCAACTTCTGATCTAAATGAATTATATCGTCGAATTATTACACGAAATAATAGATTACTTCGGCTATTAGAAATTGATGCTCCACAATTAATTATTAGAAATGAAAAACGCTTATTACAAGAAGCGGTAGATACATTAATTGATAATGGAAAAAGAGGTAAAATTGCTTTAAGTGCAAATAATAGACCCTTAAAATCATTATCTGATATTATTAAAGGAAAACATGGGCGTTTCCGTCAAAATTTATTAGGAAAGCGAGTAGATTATTCCGGTCGTTCAGTTATTGTAGTTGGACCCAGTTTGAAATTAAATCAATGTGGATTACCTTATGAAATGGCAATTGAACTCTTTCAACCTTTTGTAATACGTGAACTAATCAACCAAGGTTTAGCAAATAACATGAAAATTGCTAAAAATTTAATTCAACAGAATGAACTTGTTATTGAACCAGTTTTAGAGAAAATTTTAACAAATCATCCGATTTTTTTAAATCGAGCTCCAACGTTACATCGATTAGGTATTCAAGCATTTGAACCAATCTTAGTTCAAGGAAGAGCGATTAAATTACACCCGTTAGTTTGTTCAGCATTTAATGCAGATTTTGATGGGGATCAAATGGCGGTTCATATTCCATTGTCATTAGAGGCACAAGCTGAATGTTATATGTTAATGTTAGCTCCTTATAACTTTTTATCACCAGCTAATGGTGAACCAATAATTATGCCAAGTCAAGATATGGTTCTGGGTTGTTATTACTTAACGGTTAATAATATTAAACAATTAATGGGTTCAAACCATTATTTTGCAAATTTAGACGATGTTATGTTAGCTCATAATCAAAATAAAATTGAAATTCATAGTTCTATCTGGGTCCGTTATAATAATTTAAATGAAAATTTATCGAATCCATTTAAAAGAATCACATTAAAAGATGGTAGTAATATTGAATATTATGAAAATTTACAACTAAGAAAAGATAAAAATAACGAAATGATAGTTCAATATTTAAAAACTACAACTGGACGAGTGATTTTAAATTACACAATTCAGAAAACTTTAAATTTTTTATAAATTAAAAGCGTAATATACTAAATATATTTTATGAAAAATTATACTTATCAAAATAGTTTAATTGGGAAAAAACAATTACGACAACTATTAGCTTGGAGTTTTACTAATTATGATTCGATGCAAGCTTGTTCGTTAGCTGATGAATTAAAATACTTAGGATTTAAATACGCGAGTCAAGCTGGACTTTCAATTAGTATTGAGGATTTAAAAATTCCGTTTGTAAAAAATCTAATGCTTGAAAAAGCGAATCAAGAAATTAGAAATGCCGAAAAAATTTATTTGAAAGGGAAAATTACCGATGTTGAACGATTTCAAAAGATAATTGATACATGGAGTTTAACAAGCGAGTCTTTAAAAGATCAAATCATTTATTATTTCAAAAATTATGATCCGTTAAATTCAGTTTATATTATGGCCTTTTCTGGGGCTCGAGGAAATTTATCTCAAGTTCGTCAACTTGTAGGTATGCGAGGTCTTATGTCAGATCCGAGCGGTCAAATTATGAACTTACCAATTAAGAAAAATTTCCGAGAAGGATTGACTATAACAGATTATTTAATGTCAGGATATGGAGCGCGGAAAGGGATTGTTGACACAGCTTTAAAAACAGCTAATTCAGGTTATTTAACTCGTAGGTTAATTGATGTGGCACAAGATATTTTAATCAGAGAAAAAGATTGTTTAACAGATCATGCCTTTTTATTTTCAATTTCGGATAAAAATTTTAGTAATAATGATCTAATTTATAGTAAGATTTTAGGGCGAATTTTAAATAAATCTGTTTATGAGCCAAAGACAAACCTTTTAATTGCTAAAATTAATACGCAAATAACTCCAACGTTAATTCAAAAATTTAAAGAAAAAAAAATAACAAAATTGTACATTCGATCACCTTTAACATGTAATTTATATAGAGCTGTTTGTCAAAAATGTTATGGGTGGGATTTAGCAAATGAAAATTTAGTTGATATAGGTGAAGCAATTGGTATTTTAGCTGGTCAATCTATTGGAGAACCAGGTACTCAACTTACTATGAGAACTTTCCATACTGGAGGGATTTTTACATCTGAAGCACGAGAACAAATTATTAGTCCTTTAAATGGAGTTATTCAATTTTATAAAATCTTAAAAACAGTTATTTTAAGAACAAATCGAGGTGAAGATGTTTTAGTTACAAAAAATTCCGGCTCTTTAGTTTTAATACCTGATGATAAGACTAAAAAATTAATTCAAATTGAAGTTGCACGAAATACAATTTTATTTCCTAAAAATAACCAATATATTTTAAAAGATACTGTTATTGGTGAATTAATTAATACGAACAAACAAATTAAAACTGAAATTAAACCAATTTTAAGTGATACTTGTGGTGAGATTTTTATTCCTCAGTTAAAACAAAAAATTAATTTGTTAAATAATAATAAATTAATTTGGATTTTATCTGGACAATTATATAGTAGTCCAATAAACTCTTTTTTAAATTTTTATCCAGATTATAAATTAAACCACCATAGTTATATTTTTAGAACAAAAGTAATTAATCATTATAATGGTTTTGTTAAATTTATTAATACTAAAAAAAGTCTATATCAACGATTAATAAAGATTAAGACTACCAAATATTCATTAATAAAATCGAGATTAGAAAAATTAGATTCACATGTTAACTATCATAATTATTTATTAAAAATTGAAAATTTTAAGTATTTTGTAAATATTCAAAGAAAAAATTCAAAAAATTATTTACAAATGACTCAAAATGAAAAATTTGCTACGTTAATTACTAATTCATTTCAAACTTTAACTGGTGGCACAGTATATTATGATTACCAACCATTATTCAAAAGTAACCAAAAAAATAGAATAATTTCTTATTCTCATCGGTCTATTTTCGATACGAATTATCAATCGATTGTTAATTATAAAACCCTTAGTTGGTTGGGTGAAGAAATTCATAAGGTAAATTGTGAACCAAATATTTTACTTGTTGAACATGGTGATTTTATTTCACAAAGATTTGAGTTAATTCCTGGTCTTTTTTCAAAAACATCAGGCTTTGTGACAATAGTTCAAAAAAATAACATTATTAAAACTATTTCAATTAAATCTGGTTTAGTTTATGAAGGAAAAGAATTTAAAAATACGGCTAAAAAGCTTTACTATCCAGGAGAAATTATTTTTTCTAATATTACTGTTAGAAATTTATCATTTTGTGATCATATTATTGGTAAAACGACTAATCAGTTATTAGTCCGACCAATTGAAATTTATGAATTTCCGTATTCAAATTCCTTTTTTATGAATTCACAAATAAATCAGGAAAGCCAAACCATTTTTAATTTAAAGTCAAAAGCTTTATACTTTTACAAATCAAATCAATTTATTAAAGGTATTAAAAATTTAACTTTAATTTCTAATGTTTTAATGTTTAATACGAATAAATTACTTAATAATAATATAACTATTGAATTATCAAATAATCAGAAAAAGAATTCTGTTAATTTTAAAATTATTGAAAAACTTTGTTTAAATAATTATATTCCACCAAATTTAAAATATAAAGATATTCAACCATGTTTTCTTATTCAAGAAAATCAGTTTCTAAGTAATTATATGACTTTAGGGTACCTAGAGGCAATTACTGTAAATTCTTTAGAAATCGTTAAATTTAAGATTAAAAAACAGATTAGTAAGCAAATTTTTTTAATTTCCAACAATGATTGTATAACAATTAAAAAAGATGAAGTTCCAACAAAAAAATTAAACGACTTTATTAATTCGAAATCAAATTTAATGAAGACGGGTAAAATTATTATTGAAAATAATAATCTTTTCACAATTCAAAAAGGAAGACCCTATTTTTTCCCAAATTGTAAGAATGAAAGTTTAACATCGAAAACTAATTTACAATATAAGTTAGTTTCATCGTCTCGAATTAAATCCGAGTTTAGAACCCATCGTGAAGTTTCATTTAACTATTATAATCTTCTAAAATTATCAGTAAAAAGAAAACCTAACGTAAATAAAATTTCAAATTTACAAACAAGTGTGAAAGCAGAATTTTCGAAACTTTTTATAAAAAATAACGGAAAGCTTTATAGTTGTTTAATTCCTCAATTTTTCAAAAAATTTACTATAAAAAATAAAAAGTCAAAACAAAAATTTAATAAATTATTACGTTCGATTAAATCTGATAATTTAAGTTTAAAGAAAATTGATCGAACTTTATTAATACAAAGTTCAGAAGTTATTACAAATGAAACTAAACTTAAATTGGAAAGTGAATCAGATTATCAATTAACATTATTGAAATTTGTTGAACAACCGTTTACAAAATCTACAAAATCCGTCGGTCTGTACTCAATAACTGAAGATTATTTTGAACAAGATGTGAATAGCGTGTTTTGTAAAAATACAGAATTTATCGATGCAGAAAAAACGATTGGATTATTAAATCTTGAAAAGGAAATTACAGGTGATATTGTTCAAGGTTTACCAAGAATTGAAGAAATTCTTGAAGCTCGTAAAAAAAATATAATGATTAAAAGAATTCCAACAAGTCAAAAAAAAGGATTATTAATTCAAAAACCAAGTTTAGATATGAATTTTGAATTTAAAAAATTAGGAACATCAATAAAAGAAAATGATAAAATTAATCCACATAAATTATTAAAAGTATATTTTAATTATTATGGTTTAGTAAAATCATTTTTATCTAATAAAACTAATTTAGTTAAATATAATAGATTAATTCAAAATTACGAAGGTAGTTACAAAAGTTTTAAAAAAGTTCAATTATTTATTTTAAATTCCGTTCAATCTGTTTATCAATCTCAAGGTGTCACAATTAATGATAAACATTTAGAAGTTATTATTAAGCAGATGACTACAAAAGTTTTAATTACTTATGAAGGTGATACACCATTATTACGTAGAGAAGCTATTGATTTGTATCATATTAGATATATTAATGAAATTATAACTATTGAAATGAAACAAGCTGCATATTATATCCCACTTTTACTTGGAATTACTAAAGCAGCATTGAATAATCCTAGTTTTATTTCGGCTGCAAGTTTCCAAGAAACTACGAGAGTACTGACAAAGGCAGCAATTGAAGGACGAATTGACTGGTTACGCGGTTTAAAAGAAAATATTATTATTGGTCAGTTAATTCCCGCTGGAACAGGATCTCAAAATTATCGTACTTGTTTTACTGCGGATAAAGCCAAATTACTAAATTCAAGTTTAAAAAATTTTGATCAATTAGTTATTTAATCTAAAACCCTAGACAAGTTGTTCAATCTATGATATAGTTTATCTTATAAATTCATATATTTAACTTAGTACTTTAAAATTTTTATGTCTGATATTAGTTTATCTCAATTGTTAGAAGCGGGTGTTCATTTTGGGCATAAAGCCCATCGTTGGAATCCAAAAATGTTTCCTTATATTTATAGTGAAGTTAATAATATTCATATTTTAGATTTGATTCAGTCTGCAACTTTATTAAAAGAAGCAAAAAGTTATTTAGAATCATTAGCAAGCGAAGAAAAAACATTTCTATTTATTGGTACCAAACGACAAGCAACTACATTAATTGCACAAGAAGCTAAACGTTGTAATTCTTATTACGTAAATCATCGTTGGCTAGGTGGAATGTTAACAAATTGGACAACTGTAAAACAGCGAATAGAACGGTTAAAAGATCTAGAAAAACAAGAAGCCGATGGTACATTTGATTTATTAAAAAAAAAAGAAGTAGCTTTAAGAAGAAAGGAATTAATCAAATTACGTAAACATTTAGAAGGTATTAAAACTATGAAAGAATTACCCGATGTTGCTATTATTATTGATCAAAAACGTGAAATGACAGCAATATCAGAATGTCGAAAATTAGGAATTCCAATTGTTTCTATTTTAGATACAAATTGTGACCCAGATTTAGTTGATATTCCAATTCCTGGAAATGATGATGCTGTCCGATCAATTAAGTTAATATTAAATGAATTAACAGATAGCATTCTTACAGGTCAATCAAACATTAAATAACTAAATTTCTTTAAAAGTAGTTTATTTTATTAACTACTTTTAAGATCGAAAGCCTTATAAGAAGCTTTGTCGAAAAACAATTACGATGGGTGTAAATAAAGTGATGCGTTCTGTTGCAAACCGTATGCTTGTGAACGCTGTTTTAGTTCGACAAACCGTGCGACTATTGAAAAGCTAAAATTTTTAAAAATATATACAAATATTATTATGCAAATTCAATTCGGTAAATTGTTACTACGGTATTTAGTTTTCATTGAAATACCTTATTTAATTGCTAAACGTATAGAAAAAGTTTTGTTAAATCGTCTGGATCCAGAAACAAAAGCAATACTAAATGAAGAACTCAAAATATTTCTAAAAATTGATAATGTATCAGAGAAAACTTAAGACGACTTGGATACACGTAGAGGTGGAGGTCCTGCTGCAATTTAGTTCACTAAAGTATTTATTTTAGATTTTGCAATAAAGGTTGCTATTGCTACTGGTATAGGCGCTACCGTTTGAGGAAGTACAGTAGATAACGCAGCTGCAAATGTAGCGAAATTTGGCACTGCTATACTTCAATCACCAGAAAATAAATTCAAAAATTTATACAAAAAATTACGAAATATTGATCCTCAACATAATCAAGATATACGAGAAATTTTGTTAGATAGAAATTTATCTGTAAAGCATAAATTAGAATTAGTTAGAATCAAGGTTGAACAAACTATAAAAACTTTAAAGGGAGCTAAACGTACCAAATTTATTTTATTTGTTATGGCAAGATTAATGTTTTTCTTTGGCGGCCAACTAAGTGGGAGTGTTAATGTTTTTACCGCTCTTATGGAGCGTTTACGAGCGCTTCTTGGGATGAATGGAAAAAAAGACCTTAAAGGCGCTCTTATTAAGGTATACCGTGAATATAATCCATCTCTTCCGGAAGAATTAGCAAAAGCAATTGAAAATATTTCATAATAAAAAAAAACTTAACTAATTTGTTACAAAATTGTTTACAAATTAGTTATTGTTAAGTATAAGTAAAGTTGTACCTAACATAATTATATTAATGTTATTGAAAGTATATGTTAAGGCTTGCATAATTTCTCAAACTTTAGTAAGATGTCTTTTACTAAATCGATTACCAATAAAAAAGAAGATAGTTCTTTGATTAAATTCGGGATATAGCTCAGCTTGGTAGAGCACCTGCTTTGGGAGCAGGGGGTCGTAGGTTCAAATCCTACTATCCCGAGTCATTTTTCTACATTTTTAATAATCAAAGATGGAGTCATCAAATTTAATTTTAAAAATCTGTAAAAACTATTGATAGAATTTGATTTATTTTTTATACTACGTATTTGTATATGATAGATTTTGATAAAGTAGAATCTTATTATAGTAATTTAATCTTATTAACTTAATACTAATTCAAAATTTCTAATGAGTTTAGACGAAAAATTTATTCCAATTCGAACTGGGTTTTATGAAATAGTTGGGAATTTCTTTCACAAATTAGCTGGATTCTTTGGATATCCCGAAAATCCTGGTATGCCAACTATTTATGAAATGTCTGATGAAACCTATGCTAGATCACAGTTTTTTGATAGTCTTCCAAAACACAAAACTTATTGGCCCCCAATTCAACGTCCAGAGACTTGGTTTGAAATGATATTTGGACCAGCACCTAAACTTGATGCAATCCCACGATATATATATGAAAGTAAAGAAGAAGGGTTTTATAATTTTTATATTGAAAATTATAAAAATATGTATTTTTTACCGGATTGGCTTTCAGAATTTATTCAAGTTCGATTAAATGTTTGTTTAGACATTAGTCTTTTAGAAACTATTCGTGAAGTTTTATTTATTGGGCTAATGATTTATTCACAAATGGTAATACTTAGAATTGCCATTTCTTGGCTTATTTATATTAATCCATATACATTCCCATGGTGTTATCTTGCAGCGGCGGTAGATTGGACAGAAGATGTTTTACAAGGAATTGTACCTGCAATACTTGGGGTAAATATTACTGGAAGTGTTTTCCTTGGTGTACTTGGTGTAGTAGCTGATAGCTTAAATCATTTAGTATTTACTATGCCATTTCTTCCTAGTGAAGCTGAAGAAACAAAACTATTAATTAATCAAGAAATGAAAGATGTCTTAGTTTTTCATTATTTACCGATTTTATGGTATCGACATCCGGTTCCAAATAATATAAGAGAATTCTGGTACTACCAAAGACCAGATATTTTAGAGTATATGCAAACTGCTTATAAAGATTTAGATATTCAATTTTTACCAAATAGTGTAATTCAGGAACTTAGTCAAAAAGCTGATTTAGTAAGTCAGACTAATATTAATAGTATCAATGAATATTTCTCGACAGAAATATTATCAAACCAAAGTTTATTTTTATCAATTGACTTTAGTTATTTTCTAATTCAGAATCTTGGTACTTTTTTCTAAATCATCGCAGTAATCTATTTTAGTTCTAATAAAAAACTGAATTATTGATCATTAAAGTTTTCAATGGTCAATAATTTATCTTAATTAACTACTGGTAAAGGTTTCGATAAAGAATAATAAGATACTTATCTTATTATTCTTAAAAGGAGTTATAACATTTTAAGGTAGTTTGTAAGCTTGTCAAATTTAGTATTTTTAAAATTTTTGTTATTTTTCTTAATTTTGAGATCTCTAAACTATTTCAATTTTAATTCTTTAAGTAAAGTTTTAAAAACTAATATTAAATATTTTTTGAAGTTTAAACAATTTCTTGGAAGATAAATCTTTGTTATTATTATTAGTTAGTAATCTATTATTCAACTTTATAAGACAGACTTTTCAAAGAAGTTAAAGAAATAAATTTATGGAAATTTAAAGAGAGTTTGATCCTGGCTCAGGATGAACGCTGGCGAGATGCTTTACACATGCAAGTCGTACGAGAGTTTTAAACTCAAGTGGCGGACGGGTGAGTAACACGTAAGAATTTGCCTTTAGGAGGGGGATAACAACTGGAAACGGTTGCTAATACCCCATATGCTTTAGAGTGAAATGGATTTTTCCGCCTAGAGAGAAGCTTGCGGCTGATTAGCTTGTTGGTAAGGTAATGGCTTACCAAGGCGACGATCAGTATCTGGTTTGAGAGGATGATCAGACACACTGGAACTGAGACACGGTCCAGACTCCTACGGGAGGCAGCAGTGGGGAATTTTCCGCAATGGGCGAAAGCCTGACGGAGCAATCTCGCGTGAGGGATGACGGCCTATGGGTTGTAAACCTCTTTTTTCAGGGAGGAATAAATGACGTGTACCTGAAGAATAAGCATCGGCTAACTCCGTGCCAGCAGCCGCGGTAAGACGGAGGATGCAAGTGTTATCCGGAATCACTGGGCGTAAAGCGTCTGTAGGTGGTTTAATAAGTCAACTGTTAAATCTTGAGGCTCAACTTCAAAATCGCAGTCGAAACTATTAGACTAGAGTATAGTAGGGGTAAAGGGAATTTCCAGTGGAGCGGTGAAATGCGTAGAGATTGGAAAGAACACCGATGGCGAAGGCACTTTACTGGGCTATTACTAACACTCAGAGACGAAAGCTAGGGTAGCAAATGGGATTAGATACCCCAGTAGTCCTAGCTGTAAACAATGGATACTAGATGTTGAACAGATCGACCTGTGCAGTA
>Ga0208305_10000305_pt1 | contig 26954 bp, 34 predicted proteins | sample ColrivemetaGS741_FD_187605 | JGI IMG/M metagenome (GOLD analysis project Ga0208305, IMG submission 187605) | Estuarine microbial communities from the Columbia River estuary - Flood tide ETM metaG S.741 (SPAdes) (version 2) | ecosystem: Environmental > Aquatic > Marine > Intertidal zone >... | reverse complement strand
TTGATAATCAAGAACCGCCAACAAGGTTTTATACAGTATGGGTTGGAGGAACAGAAGTAAATGATGATTATGTTCATTATGGAGAAGCATTAATGCTCTATGATAAATATAAAGAAAAAGGACATACTGATGTAATAATTAAAGAAATGGAGACTTAAAATGAATAAATATAAAATATATAGAAATCTACACAACGGAAAACTAAGTATACAATGTGAAAGAACAAACTTAGTTGTTGGGCATTGCACATCATTGACTCTAAAAGATACTAAATTTAAAGTTAATGAAGCAGGTGTTCATCGTATCCGTAAAAACAAGATCAAAGAAGTAGTTGCTGTAGCTATAGGTAAAATATGGAATTTGTACGGATACACACCTTATAAAAATCGTAGTCTTATTGCTAATGTAGATTGGACTGCGAAAATAGAAGATGGCGAAGTATTAGGTTGGGACGGCAAACCTACTACGGAATGTAAACGGATGTTTAAAAACTTTCATTTTGTTACATTTAACCCATATAAATACAAGTCGTTTGTATATGAAGAAAGTGGTAAGAAAATAACGTCTGCTGACTGGTGTTATATAACTAGTGGTGGATTAATAATAACTCAATAGGAGACTATAATGAAAAGTAAAAATAATATAATACTAGCACAAACAGATTATCAAGGTGAAAACTGGGCTCATCACGGAATGGTTATGATGAATCACGAAAACAGAGGTAGCACAAGATATATGTTTAGTGTCGGTGACAAAGATAATCCATTATTATTAGGCCTTAAAAGAAAGTGCGCTGCACATAATAAATATATAAGATCAAGAGCTTATAAATATAATTGGGATATGAATGATAGTTGGATTACATTAATGAGAGTAAGTTGTATGGCAAGAGGTCCAAGAGCAAGACACGCTAAAGCTATGGGATATCATCCTAGAGCATACGATCAATCTTTACCTCATAAATTTGCTAAATACTTTGATGTATATTATCATAGAGATACTTATGCTAATTGGATGTTTAATTGTAAGAAAGACGAAGTAATTGAAAAAGAAAAAATGAAAGCTGAGTATACAGAAATACTATTAAAAGAAGAGGTATTGAAAAACAAGAAAGCATATATATTAACTAAAATAAAAGGAGAAAGATGATAAAAAGTAGATATCTTGTTGAAGCAAAGTATACTGTTTATGATTACTTTAGTGTGCCGTATGATTTAGATACGGTGCACAGTTGGAAAATCAAAAATAGACAACTTTGGATCAAACATAAAAGCAACACTGTCTGGGAACAATTTATATCAGATGGTGATAAACAAGGAAATAATCACGATGAGATGAAATATCCATTAGAAGAAGGAATAATTCAAGGTGAATTAGACCGTAATGGAGATTATCTTTGGGGTGAATATTTAGTCATGAAATAAGGAGATAAAATGAAACAAAAAACTTTAATTGAAAAGATCAATAAAGAATTGCCTGAAGCAATGGCAACAGAAGGTATAGAATGGAATGCAAGCTCTGATAGTGCAATCTGGTTTAGAGGTAGTGAAGATTATGCTGCAGATGGTCAATTAATATATGATAATTATGGTCATATAAATACTATGGGAGTGCATCCTAAACTAAACAAAATAGTAGAAGCAGCCGGATGGTATTGCGAGCCATACGACGCTGGAACTTTATTCGCATTTAAGGACTAAAAATGAAAAACTTTATAAAATGGTTAGTACCATGGGATAACGAAATGAAATGGCTATTAAAAGCATTAGGATTTTTCGTTATATTATTTATATTCTTTATCTTAGCAGGATGTAGTACTCTACAGGATAAGATGGATGAACAAAGACTACAACAAAACACAATATGTTGTATTCCAGATCCTGATTTTCCTGAATCTTGTGGTGGATGGGAATTATGTGAGGAAGAAAAATGAATAAGTCAGAAAAAGTACAAAAACGTGCTCATGATGTAGTAGTAGCACAGATTGCTAAAAACTTAAAACTAAAAAGGAGAAATAAAAATGTACGATTGGACAATATACGTAGCAAATAACGATGAACCAGTAGAAAGAGTCTACAATCATGATACTGCTAAAGAAGCTTTAGAAGATTATAACGAAAATTATGATAGTCATGATCAGAAAGGCATAAGAGCAGAACAAATCATGTTTGTAGTTCATAATGAGTGGTCAGGTGATGAAGATAAATTCGAAACACTTGATGAAGCTTGTGAATGGATAAGTGAGCAAGAAGTAATCTACTATAATGTCGCTATGAACTATTTAATAGAAAATGATGTATCATTAAACGAAAGTTTAGAAGAAGCTGATGCAATGGGTTTTACTACTGATATGCTAAATAGTGAAATACTAGCAACAATTCTTTTAAGAAAAATGCTTAACGAAAATATACGTGAGGAGTAATTATGAAATATATAAAACTATTTTTAATCTATACAGCGTTTTTATCTTCTATTGTGTCTGCAGGTTGTTTGATATATGTAGTACAATGGCTAGAAGCGTTAAGAAAAGGCTGGTTAGTATGATAAACGGTTATTTTAATACTACCTTTTATACATACTACTCAGATTGCTGCGGTGAGGTTGTTAATGATCAAGATACAAGACCTTACTGCAGTGATTGTGGATCTGATTGCAGAAGTTTAAGTCAAGAAGAGTATGATGAAGAACAAGAGGAAAAGAAAGAAAATGAAAAACAAATGCGAGAAGATCATTTATATGATGAATACAAGGAGGGATTGATATGAGTACATACTGGATGGACTCTAATGACTGGAGAAAAGAAGCAGATTATGAAAGACTGTATGAAACTTACAAGTCAGAAGCAAAAGATGAAATGATTGGTGAGTTGAAAGAAATAGAAAAATCATACAATATATTAATCGATAAGAAAACTGGATTTATTGGTAAAAATAGAAAAGGCTTAGCGTTAGAATATCTAAAACAAGCTTGGTCATTAGGTTATTATTACTTTGAAACACCAGAAGAAGAACCAATTAGTATATTAGAATATGAATTTGACGATTATATCGATGAATATTTAAACGATAATTTATATCCTGTGCTTCTTGGTGATGAAATAAGTAATAAAGCAGCAGTAATAAAAGATCTTTTAGGAGATATGTATGGTCAAACTAAACGAAACGACTAAAACCGAAGAAGATCAGAATTATATATATCACTTAGTCGACAAACTATACGAAGACATTAAAATAATGTTTGAAGGCACAAGAATATATAGTGATGATGATGTTCGGAAATATATATACGAAAATATTCAAGCCACTTATGGCAAACGGAAAAGATGGCGACAAATTAAGATGACAAAAATGGAAATATATGATGAAGTATTAAAAGAACTATTTGGAGAATCTCATGAAAAATAGTAGTAATATTATAAACTTGACTGAATTAGTCGAGTATATAAACAAAAAGATAGATAAAAATAAGATTAAAGTGAATATGCGGCAAGATTATGACGTAAGAGCTCATGATTTTATCGTATGTGGTGCATTTAACCCTTATTTTGAGACAGAAAGTGTAGATATTCCAATAGAAATAGATATTATTTGCAATACGATCGACGCAGATATTAGTTATGATGAAATAAAAGAAATACTAGATGAGTTTAATTTAGTACTAAGACACGAATTAATTCATTTAGAACAATATGTGGACGATAGATTTGACTTTGATGATATCGAAGCGAATGAAAAAGAAGCATATGAAAGAGAAAAAAAAGCTATGCCTTGGTATAGAAATATAACTTATAAGGAGTAATAATTATGAATAAAGAAACAATATTTACTAAAAAATCATTATTTCAGGCTCAAGCGCCTAGTTGGAATTTTGAACTAGACGAAGACCAGCTTTTAATAACGGCATTATGTACTGGTTTTGTTACTAAAATTGGTGATGATAAGTACTTAATGAACAATGAATATAAAAATAAATATAACGACTTTGATTCTTTGGAGGAAAAATTATGATAGTAAATTTAAAATTCGAAGACTGGAACGAACAGGAATTTGTATTTGACTTATGTCACATATCTACTATTCCACCAGGAAATTACAAATTAATAAATACTTGTGCAGATCCTGATGTAATAAATGATAAAGTACCTGTAAGACGTGAAATAGAAATAGAAATAGACATTAATGATGAGTATGACAGATCAACAGTAGCTGAAATACTCAAAATATGGTCAAAACATTATCAACCAAAAGTTAGTGGTGAATATGCTAACAATTATAAAAGTGAAATAGATAGTATAAGAAAAGAATTAATAGATTAATAAGGAGAAATAAAATGGCTGATGTAACAGATGCTGTAAAAGGCAGATGGCATGGTATTCTCAAAACACTTGGTGTTGACGAGAAATACTTGCAAAATAAGAATGGTCCTTGTCCATTATGTGGAGGTACAGATAGATATACATTCACAGATATGAATGGTGACGGAGTATACTTATGTAGAGGATGTGGTAACGGGAATGGCTGGACACTAGTACAAAAGCTGTACAAGTGGGATTTTCGTACTGCTGTGGAACATATAGAACCACTAGTGGGACTTGGTAAAATTGAGAAAGTTGAGGTTGTACCAAAGAAAGATCCACGTCCAGCGTTAAATTATGTGGCTAAACAACTTAAACCTATAAATTATAATGGTTCAGTTGGTCAATACTTAAGATCTCGTGGTATTGCTGATATTCCAGAAGGATTAAAAGAAGCAACACTAGATTACTTTGAAAATGGTCGATCAAAAGGCAAGTTCGAATGTATGTTAGGTGTAATCAAGGATTTCGAAGGTAATGGTGTTTCATTTCATATTACATATACTAAAAACGGTAAGAAAGCTGATCTTAAAAACAGTAGAAAAATAATGCCGCCTAAAGGCACTATTACAGGTGCTGCAATAAGATTAGATGACGACTGGATAGAGAAATCTGTACTTGCATCTCATGGTGATGATGGAAATGGTGAGAATACAATTTGTATCGCTGAAGGAATAGAAACTGCATACTCTGCTAGTCAAGATTGTGGATATCCAGCTTTCGCAGCAACTAATGCTCATTGTTTAGAGAACTTTGTCCCACCAAATGGTGTAGAATGTGTTTTAATATATGGTGATAACGATGCATCATTTACTGGACAAGCTGCAGCGTATATACTTGCTAAACGACTAAAAATGAAAGGCATAAAATCATATGTGTTTATTCCAGATAAAATAAATACTGATTGGAACGATCAAATGCATTCAAACTTCAACGATTTTCTGGAGAGTTAATATGAATAATGTACAAGAAATAGTTTGGTCAATAGAAGAAAGAATAATGCAAAGCGGAAGTAGTAATAATAACAACTCTGCTGTTAAAGAAATAAGAAATGCAAATTGCCTGCGTGACGACTTTAGAATGGTTAACATAGTTAAAGAAACATTTAATTATTTAACATCAACATTTCAAAGGCATGAAGGCAAAATAATGTTAACAAACACTAATATGAATGTTGGTGAAATATGTGTAAAACATTTAGCAATTGAAAATGCAAACATCGTACTTAAAATGAAACTTGGTTGTTTAATATTGAATACACTTATCGATCAAGAATATTTAATATTGACAAGAGAACCTTTCTTTACAATAGAAGAAATTATGGAAGAAGGTAAAAAGAAACAAGTCAGGTTGCAGCCGTATCATTTAGAAATGGCTCACAAATATGGAAATATTATATTAGATGAGAAAGAAAGAATAGGTATATCAAGACATCAATATCCTGCTTGGAGAAAGAATACTAGGATGGTTGATGGTATTAAAGATCGATTAATAAAAAGCTCTATAAAAGAAATAGATCAATATTCAGATTATGTAAGAGCAGTTAATCGATTAGAAAAAGTAAAATGGTGTGTTAATGCTAACGTAGCTAAGATAAGTGAAAAACTTGAAGATAAATTAACAGAAACAATTATTAAATTAAAAACAGAAGATGAATCAGAAATAGAATTCGATGCAAAAGATATACGTAGAGAAAATATAAATAAAATATATAAAGATATAAAATTATACAGAAATGGATCGTTATTTGAACCTGATAAAGGTAATTCAACAACAGTTAAGACAATTGAAGATGCTTTAAATAAAGAAGAAAAACGCAAGAATACACTGAAAAAAGATGGTAAAGCTATGAGATTATGCTTGCGTAAAATTAATAAACTTAACAAATTGTTTGACAAACATAATCTTATGTGGACAGCAAAACAATTATGCTTAGCAACACAATCAAAAGCAGCTCGAAATCATGCTATATTAAATAGTATACATGGTCCTAATGGTTGGGCATCTTATACATTTTACTTATCTATGTTTTTAGATTTTCGTGGTAGAGTGTATGCACGAGATCCATACTTTTCATATCAATCTAATGACTTAGCAAGAGGCCATTTACAATTCGCAGAAAAACAATTAGTTACTGAAACTGGTTTTAAATATTTATTAATACATGCAGCTAATAGTTATAACCAATCATATACTATTAAAGAATTAGAAAAGTTAGAATGGACTGAAACAAATTATGTAAGTGATCTTGTTGCTGACGGTATACCAGACTTATCTGTAGATAAAATGTCATTAGAAGACAGACAAAAATGGTCTGAAGAAAATACTGAATTATTCTGGAATATAGCAGAAGATCCAGTAGCAACAAAAGACATTTGGATGGCTGCAGAAAAACCTTGGGTTTTCTTATCTATATGTTTCGAAATATGTGCTTATCATGGATCGCTATTAACTGATGAAGAACATTATTCACAGTTACCAATAGCTATTGATGGCTCATCTAATGGCACTCAACACCTCGCTGCAATGTCTAAAGATGAAGTTGCTGGTCGAATGGTTGGACTCATGGAACAAGAAAAACCAATTGACTTTTATATAATCGTAGCGAAAGGAATTCTTAATAGAAATGTCGGTACTGACTTAGGAAAAATACTAGCAGAAATACCGATGAAACTGATCAGAAAAGGTATTAGTAAACGTGGAACTATGACAAAAGCTTATGATGCTGGTGTCAAATGTATAGCAGATATCATATACATGGATTGCTATGACGCTGGTATGACTACAAAGTACGGAATTACAAAAACAATAGCTAAAAAGCTGTCAAAAGATCTTGTGCAGACTTATAATGCAATTTGTTCTGGTCCTGTTTCTATTAAAAATTACTTACAAGCCTTAGTCAAGCATAGGGTAGACACACAAAATGAAGATACGGTATGCTGGATGAGTCCTAGTGGCTTTCCTTGTGTGTCCGAAAAGTGGATTATGAACAAAAAGAAAGTAGAACTACCATTTACACAAGGTAGGATACAAGTCGTCGTTCATGAGCAAACAACACGTCCAGCAATGCACGAAATGATATCAGGAATTAGTCCTAATTATGTGCATTCTATGGATGCAGCACATATGTCATTAGTTATTGTAGAGCTTGAAAAATCAGGTATACTATCCTTTGGTGCTATACACGATAGTTTTAGTGTTCATGCTGAAAAAGTACCTGAGTTACTACACATAACGAAAGAAACATTTATCGACATATACGATAGAAATATATTTAAAGATATGAGAAGTCAGATTATTAGCAATGATCCATTATTTACAGATGCAGAACCTAGAAAAGGAAAGCTCGATCTAAAAGAGTTAATGTATTCTGACTATTTCTTTTGTTAATTCGACCACTCCCTTATAGAGTCGGCGGATATAATATTATTATGAAAAGGAGATGCTATGAGTGAGAGTCTAAGTAATATATTAAACAATCTAAACGCTATACCTGTAACTGAAGGTTTCATAGAATATAGAAAAGAACAATGGGACTTAGGTTACGCTAAAGCTGAAGTAAATATAGATGCTCAATTACTAGAGTACTATTTAATATCGTTAGGTTTGGTTGGTAAAACTGACAGTATTAAAAATGATTTTTACTTTGATGATATGTATATAGATGTCAAAGAAGTAAATAATAAGTGGTTCAATGTAGGTGGTAAAAACGGTGATAAGAAATATTGGTGGACAAGAAATATAAGTGAAGGTGAATTAACTCACTTTCTATTTATAAAATCTGATCGTAACCAAAATGAATTATTATCTGTTGGTGATGTAATTAATATTAATGAACATGCTACATGGTTAGCAAAAGATATAATAGACCAACTACAAAAATCACATTATGGTGGATACTATATGGATCCAAAATTAATATTTAAAAAAAAGGAGTAATAATATGGGAAAAATTATAATAGATATGCCCTCAGAACCATTACAAGAGGCTGTAGAAAAGAAAGTAAACTTAGAGTTAGATCAAAGGTTAGGACTCGATCATGTAGTCGCTATGATAGCAATATGGGGTCGTGATAGAAAAATTACAACAAATGGTGTTCCAATAACTCAAGCTATTAAAACTCTTGAGGAATGTCATGAATTATTAGAAGCAGTTAATACAAATAATACAGATGAAGTAATCGATGCTATAGGTGATATTGTGGTAACATTAGTTATGCAGTGTGAATTACAAGGCTTAGATTTATTTAGTTGTGTTTCATCTGCTTATAACGAAATAAAAGATCGTAAAGGTCATTTAAATGAAGTAGGTGATTTTATAAAAGAAAAATAATAAGGAGCTATAATGAAAGCAACAACTATATCTGATGCTTACAATCAAATGCTTTGGCATGTATATGCTAAATGGGATTTTAAATCCAAGCCACGAGATATGGCTATCAGAGAAAAATTAAATGTACAAGTAACAATAAATAATCCAAGCAGTAAACCTATTGTAACTGAAGACAAAAAGCGTAATAAAATTATAGAAAGTTACACAGAACGTGAGTTGGAATGGTATTTGTCAGGTAATACTGCAGCAGATTCTGCCCCAAGTGATTTCTGGAAAACTATAGAAGATGACGAAGGTCAAATAAATTCTAATTATGGTCATATAACTTTATTTGATCGTACTGAATTTTATACTACGCCTTACTACTTTGCAAGAAATGCATTGAAAAAAGATAAAGATACTAGACAAGCTATTTGTCGTTATAATAAAGCCAAACATGCAAAAGTAAATCCAAAAGATTTTGTATGTACTATGTATCAAAACTTTCACATACGTGAAGATCAATTATATTCAACGGTAAGAATGAGATCAGCAGATCTTTTTACTGGTCCTGTTTATGATTTACCTTGGTTTTGCTACTTAATGGAAATGATGTTAAAAGACTTAAAGTCATGGTATCCTAATTTAAGTATGGGTCAATTGACTTTCAGTGCTGATAGTCTACATATATACGAACGCGATGTAGACGAGGTTGTTAAAATGATTGATTTCTTTGGTCAATCTATTCAGCAAGAAGCGTTTGTTAGATAATAAGGAGTAATAAAATGACACCACAAGATACATTAGTCCATTGTCAAATGATAATGGAACAAAAAGCACAAGACTATACAGGTGAATCATCAGTCCAAATGGCTGATTATTATCCACGTGGTATAGCTACCATATATGACATTATGTGGGCAAAAATGCTAAGAATTAAATCTGTCATGGAACAAATGGAAAGTCGTGACAGTGAAAACTTTGAGTCGATACAAGACTCTTGTGTGGACCTGATAAATTACGCAACGTTCTTTGTAGCTTACATGGACGGTGATATACCAGGTCAAAATAGTGATAAAAATATGTTTAATCAATCAATAAAGGAGTAAAAAAGTGATATTAGAAAACACTAAAGTAGTATGGCCTAAATTAGGCGACAACGCAGGTACTAAGTATATGTCAGAAGATAAAGAATGGTCAGTAGACTGTTTATTGTCTCCTGAACAAGCTAAAACCTGGAAGGATTCTGGAGTTAAACCAGCAGTTAAAGATAAAGACGGACAAACGTTCGTTAAACTTAAGAAAGACTGCGTATGGCGTAATTCTGGTGATCCTAAAAAGCCACCAATGGTTGTTGATAAGTTTGGTGACTCAATGGATCCACTAATTATCGGTAATGATTCTGTATGTAATGTGCAGTACTCAATCCGTGATTGGGAATTCCAAGGGCAGAAAGGCAAGTCAGCAGAGTTAATAGCTGTGCAAGTACTTGAGTTAAATGAATACACTGGATCTTCAGGTGATAGTGTAGAGTTTAGCTTTTCTGCTAAAGAAGAAAAATCACTCGATGCTATAACTGAAGGTGATGACGATATTACGTTTTAAGACTTAATATTTACAGAGGGCATTGTTCGCAGTGTCCTCGATAAATGTTAATAATAAGGAGTAATAATGATAAAAATAATATTGATAACGGGGTTTCTATTGAGTATACTATTTGAGTGGTACAAAGACAGACCATGAAGTTAAGACAATATCAAAAAGATGTTTTAAATGATCTAGTTAAAGTAGAAAGACAAGGTAATCGTAGAATAATATTACAAGCTGCAACAGGTTCTGGAAAAACAGTAATGGCTGCAGCATTAGTAAAAGCTTTTGTAGAAAAAGGCAGAAAAGTATTATTCCTAGCTCATAGACGAGAACTAATCATACAAACATCAGACAAATTAAATGACTTCGAAGTAAGACACGGAGTTATTATGGCTAATCATAAAAAAGAAAACTCATTCGCAACAGTACAAGTTGCATCTATTGATACTCTAAGAGCACGAGCAATAACAAAAAACAAAATGGATCTACCAATTGCTGATTTAATTATCATCGATGAAGCTCACAGATCATTAAGCAATACTTATATTAAACTTATAAATCTATACAGTAAAAGCTTAATTGTAGGCTTAACAGCTACACCAATAAGATCTGATGGTGTAGGATTAGGATCTATTTACTCACATATGGTTAAAGCTCCTGGAATTAAAGAGCTAACAAGAATGGGTAGCTTAATTGAAGCTGTTTATTATTCACCAAGTATACCAGATCTTAAAGGTATAGGATTAATTGCAGGTGATTACAACGCAAAAGAGTTAAGCGGACGAATGAACCTACCAAAACTTGTCGGTGATGTAGTCAGAACATGGAAACACATAGGAAATGGTAAACAAACGTTAGTATTTGCCTCAAGTGTTAAACACAGTAAGAATCTATGTGAAACATTTATAGATTCTGGTGTATCTGCAGCTCATTTAGACGGGCAAACACCAACAAAAGAAAGAGTACAAATATTAGAAGACTTTGATACAGGTAAAGTAACAGTAATATGTAACTGTATGGTGCTAACTGAAGGATTTGATGCACCAAAAGCACAAGTTTGTGTACTAGCAAGGCCAACAAGATCATTAGGATTGTACATTCAGATGGTTGGAAGAGTGTTAAGACCTCATCCAACTAAAGATAAAGCAATAATAATAGATCATTCTGGCGCTGTATACACTAACGGATTTGCAACAGACGATCATAACTGGATACTAACATCAGGTAAAGCAAAAGAAAATGAAAGAACTGAGCCTACAGAACGAGAAGAGTCAACAATAATATGCGAAGGTTGTTTTAGAACATTCAGCGGCAGCAATATATGTCCAGGATGTGGTAAGATTCATAAGAGTAAAAGCTCTTACGTAGAATTTATAGACGCTGAGCTAGGTCTAGTTAATAAAAAGACTAAGAAAGTTGAAAGAAAAGAGAGATACGGTGAAAACTTTAAAAGAGAATTCTATCAACAATTACTCGGTTATACTGTAATCAAAGGTTACAACGATAACTGGGCAAATTATAAATATAAAGAACGGTTTGATAGTTTTCCTCAATTTAAAGATGCCGTTGCAGAAAAGCCTAACAAAGAGACGATGAGTTACATTAAACATCTTCAGATAAAATGGGCTAAACGTAGAAAATAAAAAGGAGTAATAATATGGAAGTAGTAAATAGAATAGAATATGACGATACTTTATTGCCTCAGGGTAGTGATCTATGGTTAGAAACTAGAAGAAAATACGGAACAGCTTCAGAGGCTTCAGCAGCTATGAGTGTTAGTCCGTGGATACCTAAGACACCATTACAACTATGGGAACTTAAGAATGGCGAGTTAGAAATAAAGAAAAACTTTGCTATGACAATCGGTAATGAGTTCGAAGACGAAGCCAGAGAAGCATTTCAAAATGAATTTGGAAAAGTATTTGAGCCGTGCTGCATAGTTGGTGAGATCGATGGAGTACCATTAATGGCTTCATTAGATGGTAAAGAAACATGGTCAACACCAGAACATACTGGAATACCAGAAATAGTGGAGATTAAAGTCCCATTAAATGGATCTGAGTCACCATTGTGGCAAACACAGGTTAACGGAGATTCATTGCCGCATCAATACGAAATACAAATGGAACAGCAGATGTTACTATCTGACCAAGATCATTGTAACTTCTGGGTATATGACAGACATAACAAGGTTGGTTACAACAGAGTCCATGAGTCAAACCCTGAATTACGTAAAGAAATATTAGATGCCTGGAAAGAATACTTTAAAGGTAAACCAGAACCAGGTCCAAATGATATACTTAAACGTGAAGATGAGCAATGGAAAGAGTTAGCATACTTTTGGAAAGAAGCTAGAGACGAAAAGCTATTGCAAGAAGGACGCATGGAAACTATTAAGAAACAATTAATAGAACTATGTGAAGGTCAATCTCATCAAGGTTCTGGCGTAAGGGTTAGACACAATGAAGACAAAGATCGTTGGACAATTACTAAGATCGGAGCAAGAGATTGATAGCAAGACTTAACTTCCCATTGTACGTAAAGAAAGGTAAAGCTGGAATACTTACAGGAAACTTGTACAGGAACTTACACTGGGCTACGCTTGCTAAGGCAAAAAAAGATTACCACGAAGAAGTAAAAAACTTCGTGGAGTCTCTGCCTAAATACAATAAACTAACGATACACTATACTTTATATTTCGCAACTAAAAGAAAGCGGGATATAGATAACTTTACATGGGCGTTGCACAAGTTTTTAATGGATGCTATGGTTGAACATGGATCTATTGAAGATGATAACAACGAAATAGTAACCGGTTTTTCATCTCATTTTGGAGGATATGACGAAGACAAAGAAGATTATGTTATATTAGAAATAGATGGAGAGGAATATGAGCAGCCAAATACACGTTAATGATGTTAAAAGTAAGATTAAAACAGTAATAGATAATACTGATAGTGAGATAGTATTAATGGAATGCGTGGCTTGGTTACAAACATGTGAAGAATTAAAAGAACTAGGGTTTGAGTATCTAACTTTAGACCTAGAAAATGATAATAAAATACATTAAGGAGAAATAAAATGGAATTACATGAAATACTTGGAGCTTCAATAGGTACGTGCATATTAATTTATATGTGGATGCGTAAAGAAAAACAAATGTCATTTGAAGAAGGAGTATGTTACGCACTAGCTGAACATGCTAAGAAAAAGATACAGTATAAAGTTTATAAAGATGATGATGGAGATCAAACAATAGAGGTCATCGTCAATAAGGAGAAGAAATGAAGAGTAATTATTTAGGAATACAAATAGATAGAGCTAAAGATAAGCAGATGACAGATCAAGCTTTTGATTTATTGAGAGCTCACTACCTTAGAGGTAAAGAAAAGTCACCACAAGAAGCTTATGCTAGAGCTTGTATTGCCTACTCTAATGGTGACGAAAAACTAGCTCAAAGATTATATGACGGGGTAAGTAACAGTTGGTTTATGTTTAGCAGCCCAATATTAAGTAATGCCCCTATGCCAGGTGAAACACCCCTTGGTCTACCTATCAGTTGCTTTTTAAATTACGTTCCTGATACACTAGAGGGTCTTATAGACCATCAATCAGAGTTAGCATGGCTATCAGTGAAAGGTGGAGGAGTTGGCGGTCATTGGTCAGATGTTAGAGCTGTTAGTGATAAAGCTCCATCACCAATACCATTTATTAAAGTAGCAGACTCAGCAATGACTGCTTACAAACAAGGACAAACAAGGAAGGGAAGTTATGCAGCATACTTGGATATCAGCCATCCGGACATCATTGAGTTCCTTAATATCAGGATTCCCTCGGGTGGTGATTCAAATCGTAAGTGTTTTAATATTAATAATGCTGTCAATATTACTGATAATTTTATGGATAGTGTTTCAAGTGACAGTGATTGGGATCTTATCGATCCTCATGACGGCTCAGTCCGTGATACAGTACGCGCACGTGAGTTATGGGAAAGGGTATTGGAGACTAGGTTTAGGACAGGTGAGCCGTATATTCACTTCATCGATGAGAGCAATAGAAAATTGCCTGAACCTCTTAAGAAAAAAGGATTAGAAATAAAAGGTAGTAATCTCTGTGCTGAGATAACACTGCCGACAAACTCTGATCGAACAGCTGTGTGCTGCTTAAGTAGTTTAAACTTGGAAAAGTTTGATGAATGGAAAGACTCTACAATAGTAGAGGATCTTATAGAAATGCTAGATAATGTACTAACTAAGTTCATTGATCATGCTCCACAGCCAGCTTTGTTTAAGGCTACATCATCAGCTCTTACTGAGAGATCTTTAGGACTAGGTGCTATGGGTTTCCATTCATACTTACAATCAAAAAGTATACCATGGGAATCTGCTATGGCAGTAGGTCAAAACAAAATGATGTTTGCCTATATAAAACAGCATGCATTAAAAGCTACTAAAGATTTATGTAAAACTAAAAGTGAATATATGTATGGCTTCGGAACTGGTAGAAGAAACAGTCATCTATTAGCTATAGCACCAAATGCAAACAGTGGAATGATAATAGGTACATCACCATCAATCGAACCGTTGAAGTCTAATAGCTTTATTCACAAAACAAGAGTTGGATCACATCTTATTAGAAACAAACACCTGCAAGAGGTAATGGAAGAACATAGGTTAAGACTAGGTAAAGATTTAGATTGGTTAGAAGCTGAGTGGCGCAACATCGGTCACCATCAAGGATCTGTACAACAACTAGATTACTTAACTGATTGGGAAAAAGATGTATTCAAGACAGCGTTTGAGTTAGATCAGCATTGGGTAGTTCAACATGCAAGTGATAGACAAGTATATATATGTCAATCACAGAGTGTAAACTTATTCTTCCCAGCTGGATCTGATAAATCATACGTAAACAGTGTGCACATAAGTGCATTTAACAAGAAACTAAAAACATTATATTATCTACGTACATCTAGTACACAAGTAGCAGAAAATGTCGGCCAACAAGTAGATAGAATAGCTATTGGCGATGCAGCTGAAGATGAATGTTTAGCATGCGAGGGGTAATATCATGACATTAATGGAAGAAAATATAGTGTTTAAACCGTTCCAATTTCCTTGGGCTATAGAATTAGCCGAGCAACATGAGGATATACATTGGACAGAAAAAGAAATAAACCTAGCTGAAGACGTAACTCAATGGAAAAACGGAGAGTTGCTTGATGTGGAAAAAGAACATATCATATCTATACTTAGGTTGTTTACCTCAGCTGACGTTATTGTGGCTCAAAACTATTGTAACTTTTATATACCTAAATTTCCTAATAATGAAATAAGATCAATGTTGTTATCATTCTCCGCGCGAGAAGGTATTCATCAAAGAGCTTATGCATTACTAAATGATACATTAGGTTTACATGAAAAAGAATACAGTACGTTTTTAGAATATAAACAAATGGTAAACAAGACCGACTTCATGAGAGATGCAGATGTTAATAGTCATCACGGGCTAGCTAAGTCATTAGCGTTATCTGTATTTAATGAAGGCGTTACTCTGTTCTCAGCATTTGCTATGCTATTAAACTACCAACGACGTGGTAAGATGAAAGGCATGGGAACTGTTATAGAATGGAGTATAAGAGACGAAACTCTCCATGTTGAAGGAATGAGTAAGTTGTTTAGAGAGTTCTGTACAGAGCATAGTAGAGTTCTAACTGATGAATTCAAGTCAGAGATATATGAGATGGCTAGAAAAGTAGTCAAGTTAGAAGAAAAAGTAATTGATCTTGCTTATGCAGCTGGTGATGTTGGCGGCTTAGATAAGGGTGAAGTTAAAAATTATATAAAATATTTAGCTGATCGAAGATTAATTCAACTAGGCTTTAAAGGAAACTTTAAAGTAAAAACTAATCCTTTACCTTGGGTAGAAGATCTTACATCTGGAGATTCATTGAGTAACTTCTTTGAAAAGACAGTGACAGATTACTCTACCGTAGGTATGGTCGGAGAATGGGGTTGGTAATTTAAATATATATAGGAGTAAAATATGTTAGAGAAAATAAAGAACGGAGCGGACGCTGCGATAGATGTAGGTATTAAGTTAATTAGCTTGTCAATTGTATTGCAAGTAATCTTCGGTGCGAAGGTAGCTTTCTTAACAGGTGATGTAGTTGGTTCTATACTTAATATAGTATGGACTTTAGGTAATGCTGGTTTAGCGGGCTTGATTGCTGCTGGAATTATCTGGAAGTTACTTGACAAAGATATAACAGATCACGTATCTAAGTAAGGGGTATTGATGGATCTTAAAACTAAAATACTTATGAAAATAACGGACAATAAGAGTTTAGCAATATTTGCAGCACTAGTAGTAGTTGCTGTAGTTGCTTCATGGCTTTAAGTTCAAAGAAAAAAATAACCTGGGGTCTTGTGCAAGTTGACAGGACCACAGAGTTATATATGTTATTACGTTCTGAAAAGAAGAAAACAAATCATAAGCCCAGACCGCTTTGGAAAAGTGACTGGAATAAATAAGGAGAATACCTTTATGATTGATGAAACCAAAAGTAAAATGTTAGATAATTATAACGAAAGACTTAAAAATTATGGAGAAGATATGACAATTAAAGAAAGCACGAATAAAACAGATAGCTTTGCTCACAACATTGGTGTTCAGTTATGGCAAATGACCAACGCTGCGCATAGCATAGCTTCAGATGATAACGTTTCAGATGAGCTAGCAATGGCTGCTGAAACAGCTTTACAAAGTTTACTTAAAAGTATGGCAATATATGGATACAACTTAGTAGACGGAGATAAGTAATGGCAACATGCAAAGCAATGTTTACAGTGGTCGATGATACTGACCATGAGAAATCAACATGGGTTATAGAATATGGTCCATTTGAATTAGATAATGATACACACCCTGTCCAAGGTTTAATAAGCCACATGGATAATGTGAATGAAAAGGAGAAAACAGAATGGCAAGAGCCGAAGATACTAACATCCTAAGGGATACAGGTACTACTGATGCAGAGTTATTGCAAGCAGTAGCTATCTTAAAAGGTGGTACAGATCCTGACGTACCAGAGAATTTAACAGATGTTCATACATATGTAGCAGATGAGATTCAAAAGTTAAATATTAGCATGGATACTCAAGACATGGTTAAACAAGGGATGGCTGAGAAAGATGCATTTAAGAAAGCAACAGTCACAGCTGCAAAGAAACGCAAAGCAGTTGATGAAGCTATGAAGAAATATTTAGCTTCAAAATAAATAAAAAAACCTACACTAGTCGTAATGACCGGTGTAGGTATTTTTTTTTAATCCCAAAAGAATTGTTTGACAGATGCTTGTCTACGTTTAAGATCTTTATTAAACTTTTCTCTGTATGCTATTCTTCTAGCTTCAAACTGCATGATCTTATCCATAAGACCTCCGCCTCTATACATATCCCATCTAAAACCTTTTCTTGCCATAGCCCTATATAACAATAACAAATTACTATTATTAGGATTGTTCATTAAAAAGTTATAAGTACCTTGAGAAGAATATAAATCTAAATCATTTACATTATTATAATCATTAGAAGTTGTTCTATGTTTTCCGCCTTTGTCAAGGTGTATATCCATAAAGTCTTTATTTAACTGAGCAGCAAAATCACGAGCAAGTTTAGGTGAAACTAAGAAGCCATCAAATATCTGAGCTATACTTGTATTGTGTGAGTTCTTCTTTTGCTTCTCATTAAACCCAAGCATTGATCGAGCTACGTTAATAGCGTCTAAAGAGTGAGTCATAAGTACTGCAGCTTGCGTCGCAGCTTTTAAACTACCTACAGGTATGGTCTTAGGATTAAAAATCTCAGCACCTCTTGTAGGTCTCCAGCTAGCATCATAAAAAGGATTTGGCTGTTGAGCTTTTGATATATTAATCAAAGGAAAACTCTTGCCAGTTTGTTGATTCTTCATCCATTGAGTTGTAGCTTGTGGATATAAAACCTTTTGAGCAGGAGTGAAATCAATCCCGCTAGTTTTATCATAAGCTTTTCTAAGTATATCAGCTTCCCATTTAGAATGACCAAAATGTAAATGATGTCCACCAATAGTCATAGCAGTTAAGTCTATTCCAGGACTATCTGGTCCACCATGTAGTGTTGCAGCGTTAGCCATTGATGATAATATATTACTTAATTCCTTAAGCATAGGGAAATTAGTCTCAACAGCGTTGACCATCATATTACCCATTTGATCTATAATATAGTCAGCATCCTTAAAACCTTCTTGAAATTCTAATTCACCTTCAGCTATAGCTTCTGTTATTTCAGCTTGTGTTAAAGCATTACTACCCATCTCATTAGCAATACTATTAAAAGCTGCAAGCATTGCTTGATCATCTTCTAACTTTGATAATATACTTTCTCTAACAATCTTCTTAATTAAAGCTCTACCAGCTCCATACTGAAAAATCATTAATGGAGATTTAGAAAATTGTCTTAAGGTTCTTTTATCGTTAAGACCTAAAGCTGTAAAAGCTTGTCTAATAAAAGGAGAAGACTCATTAGAGTTGCCCTCCATCTGAGCTTCCATACCAGCACCAGTTAAATGATAAACATCTGAATTTAATGGTGATGCTTTAGCCCAATCCTTTTTAGTAATTGCTTTACGACCTTTATCCCATTCTATACCTTCTACTGATTGTCTTGCACTACCTTCAGGAGCATCAAAGAAAGGATTGATATTAGTTAATGCAGCTGTCTCAAAATCACCTGCTTGCATAGCGTTATGAGCAAGTCCATTTCCAGTACCGTCAACATGTGTTAAAAATTTAGAAGCATATATTGGATCTGTTGAAGTTTTATTTTCTATTGCATCCAAGTGATCTAATAATCTAACAGCTTCAACCATTGCACTAACACTAGCCCATCCATCTTCTTTAGCAGCTAAATCTATAACAGAAGCACCGTCAGTATTGCTATTAGCAATAAGAGTCCTCCATCCTTTAGCTTCTCTATCAAACATAGCAGCAGCATCTTTAACTCCAAGATCGTACCCAAACTTTTTAACAATTCCTGCTTTAAGTTCATTTAAATCTGACTCATTACTAGTATTATATAGTTCAACAACATCGCTTTGAAGTAAAGCACGAGGAAGTTTATGGCTATGAAAGTTACCAATAAATTGTTTTATATAAAATCTATTATTCCCTCCTGGAAAATGATCGTAATAAAAAACATTGTTACCCATTTGCTGAGCCCAATCCATGTTATCATTAAATATCATGTCTTTAATTCTATCACCAGGATACCATTCCATTTCAGGTTCGCCATCAGGGCCGATAATATCTCGTCCAAACTTTGGATCTTTCTTTTTACGTTGACCTGATCTTCTATTTAATTGACCAATATCTTCTTTACCTGTGCCAATAAGTTTATCAATATTAGTTTTACCATTTGAGTCAACAGAGCCAGTAAGTATATTAACAAGACCTACCATATCTTGATCCATTGTATACCCAATATTATCAAGAAGATTAACTGCAGCTTCTTGTAAAGTATAATCACCGTACTTAAGTTCTTCTAACTTTCCTTTATCACCACGCTTTACTTTGGCAGCACCTCTTGGTCTGATAACTGATACATCAGGTTTCTTTTTAAACCTTACTTGCACCTTAGCTGAAGGTAAAATAATATTAGTCATTGGTGCTAATCGCTCAGCAACTTCTAAACCTTTATTAGTAATTGTAATACCGCCATTATGATCTTGAATAAATAAATCAGGGAATGTTCTTGAAACAACATCCATTGCTATTCCACCTAAAAAAGTAGAGTTAGCATTATTTGGATCTGTTTTAATACCCATAGCTTGATGAGCTATATTACCAATCTCACGACGCTCATGTGCAGCCATTACAAATTGCTGTTGGCTTGCTTCATCTTCAGTAGGTTTAGTAACAGCATTATTAATAGCATCTTCTCGCCCTCTGATATCATCAGGGTTTCCAATTCTTTTATAAGCTTCTTTTACTTGGTGAAAAACAGAGTGTAACAATACATCAGACACAGCTGAAGGCGCGCCAGTATTACCAGCTTCTTCATGTGCATCAAGCATCATTTGAAAATATTCAGATACATTTAATGCTTGGAAATTACCTTGAGCTGCTCTTTGTAGCATTAACTCTCTTCTACCTTCGACGTCAACACCTTTATTATCATAAGCAAAACCGTCAAGAGTCTCTTGAAGTGAGCGAGACATAGCATGACTATCATGCATCATTTGCATTGCTACTTGATAAGGTATTTGAATCTTACCAATTGCTCCTGGTCTAGGAGGAGCATCAGGATCAGCAGGATTAACAGTCTCTCTAGTAGCTGCTTCATTCACATCAAAGTATTGTGGACCTATCTCTCTTAGTAATTGCCACGTACCGCTAGTTCTTTCATTTTCAGGTATGTTAAGTATGGCTTGTATTAAAGGAGCAGGTGTCACTAAAGTGTCCCCACCGGCGATACTAGCACCAGGGCCTTGGTCTAAAGTATCGATTTTGGGCATGTCTTGGAGCTCAGTTTCGTCAGGAATCTCAGGAAACTGGGTATTTTGAGTCATATTTGGGGTGCGGTCAACGACAGCTGTCCCCATTTGATCAGTCATATCTTGAGTTTCTTGAATGCCTCCAGAGACATCATCAGCTAATTCACCTGCAAGAATATCATTCTGTCTTCCTTCAGCCATTTGAATCTGAAGACGTGCTTCACGTGCTCTCATCCAGTCTTCAGAATATTTAGCAACAGGTTCTTTTTGTTGTGCTCTCTCTAACCCAGCAACTACAGCTCTATTATGAGCTATTTTTTCAGCTTGTTCATTAAGTGCAGTTGGATTTCTATCATAAGCCATTTCAGCTCTTACAGCTGCAGCCTCTTCTCTAACAGTAGGTGCCTCGTTAAAGAAACCTTTCATATTAAATTTAGCTTTCTTTAAGTCTACAGGTTTAGCCCGAGCGCTAGTTCTAGCCATGTATATCTCCTATATTAAAATATTACCTCATAAGGCTTATCACCTTTCATGTGTCTACCAATCAATGGTACCCAGTTTTTACCATAATACAAAGCTGTAGCAGTCTTACCTTCAATAAGATTAGATGCTATTCGCCTTCCATTTTTAATTGTACCACCAGTAGGTCCACCAAACTCATCAAGTGAATGACCAAAAAATCTACCCATTTGATCTATTGCAGTCTCATTATACCTTGGACTACTGGTATATATTGGATGAACAAAGTCTAGTATCCTATGTCCAGTACCTAACAAACCAGAAGAACTAACAGCTCGTTGAGCTGTCTTAAGATTTGTATCAACATAAGGACTATGTGTCCCAAACTTCCATTGATCTTTCATTTCTTGACCAAGCAAAGCAAGAGCCAACATTGAAGCAGCAACAGCAAACGCTTGATACTTAATTGTTGGATCCATCTTTTTAGCTCTCTTATAAAGTTTAGGTATTATATGAGAAGTAAATGTAGATAAGAAACCCTGATACTGAGTAAGCAATCTGAAATGAGGATTAGAATACCACAGAGGTCTATCAATCGATGTTGGTCGTGCTAAAGCATTATCAACAAAAGATATTCTAGCATCTTCTAAAGTATTGTAAAGCTCAGGATGATTTTTAAATATATACTCATGTAGTTTTTCAGTATCAAACTTAGCAAACTCTTGATCTTTATCTGTAGACTGTGCTATAGGTTTGAATACATCTGAACCTCCTTTAAATAATCCTTTCAATTCATTGTTTACTTTCTTGAATTGATTAGCAGCCTTTAAAGGATCGATGTTTAACTCTCTCAATCTTTCATAAGCATCATTAGCATAGTTGCTATTTAATTTTCCTTGCTCATAAAAACCACTTACAATTTCAAGATCATTAAATATAGCATCATTAGCAATAGCAAGACGAGCTACCCTTGCACCATCAGTTAAGAACTTAAGACCATTTAATCTAAAGAATGATTCTAATATATACTGCTTCCACTTAGTAGTAGCATAAGCAGATGAGTCAATATCAACAGCACCAAGTACACCATGATGAGATGTTCCGTACTGTCCACCATAGAAACTTATTCTATTCATGTTGATTTCTTCTATAGAAATATCATGTCTAGTTTTATCCATTGGTCCTACAAAATCTGTGCTAGTACTAAAACGATCTAAGATTGTTGGTGTTGGCATAACATCTTTTAAATAAGGATCTGTCATGCTTGCACCTTTAAGTCTTTGTTTACCAGACTTAACAGTACCACCGTAATGTTTTATAACATCAACAGCACCTTGTCTAACAACGTTAATTAAACCCTTGTTGTAAGTAGCACTTAAAGTAACCAAAGCCATCTCAGGTAATGAAGCTAACATTGAGGTGTCTAACTGAGTAAGCGTATTAAAGAAAGTTACATTGTCCTGTGCTTTCTTAAGAGCTTGACTCTTCATAGCTTTGTATCTACCTCTTTGTGTATCAACAGAATTTTTAACTACAGCAGCTATATTAGGGTCCCACTTATCCCCCATAGCCCGCTTAGTCATCATAATCATTTTGTTAAGTTTAACATCATCTTTGCCTAGATATTTCATATCCATAGAATAGTTAATCATATCGTGTATATTACTTTCTAACTTTCCAAAATGATCTGTATGTAAAAACTCTTGCATATTAGGGTTTTTATTAACATTTAATGTAACCTTATTAGCAGAGGACGCTGCGGTAGTTGTATTGTAAACATTGTCTTGTAGTATTTGATGTTGACCTTGCGCATCAAAGATAAGTCTATGATATAAACTTTCAGCATGCTTCTTACTAATACCGTGATGAACAACTCCAGTATCTGGGTGCGTCCAATCTTTTTGCAGCGCGGCAATAAACCTTCCTTTACCTTTTAGTACTAACGCACTATCTAGTTTAGCAGAATTTAAAAACCAATCTTCTATCTTACCAACATCAGAATCAGTATTTGAATTAACAGTATCTCTTAATAAGTTTGTAAGATTTGTCATCCTACCGTGAATAGTTTCTAATCTTCCAGTCATTTCTCCAAACTGTTTCTTATGATCAGCATAAGTCCAAGGGTTTTTAGGATCAGCTATAGCTTTTTTACTATCTATAAACTTTCTAAACTCTTTAACTGCTGCTTCTCTTCCTCTCCTTGTATTAGATTTATTAACTGTGTTAAGTAAAGCTGTTCTTAATTGTTCAGCTTCAGTTGTATAGCCTTGTATTAATCTTCCTTTAATTTTTTGAAAGCCAACACCAACTGCTAAACCCATGTTAGTAGGAGCAAATGTTTGAAGCAAAGCAGAAATATATTTTTTAGCCTTAGGATCAAGATCAGGATTACTTAGATTTTGACTAGCTACTATAGACCCGTATTTTTGAAATGCTTGTCTTGGTAATCTCTTTGCTTTCTCCCACAAAGTTAGTTTACCTTCAGTAGTACCATCTTCTCCAACAACTCCTTTACCTTCTCCTAGTTTTACTTCAGTGTCTACATCTTTCTGTATAGTAGATTCTCCACCAGGAAATTGATCAAAATCTTTAATCATTTCATTATGAATGTCTTCAACTTCTACAAACTGAGGCTCCCATGATGCATCTTTATATTTAACTCTGTTAGCAGCATTAGTTTTGTTAATAGAATTTTGTGCTTTAATGAATTCATCTTTAGTCATATTCTCGCCAGGAATAAAATTACCATCTTTGTCAACAGCTCTTCCTGTGACTTCACCTTTATCATTAGTAGTATAATTAAAGAATCCATCTTCAGCACTAGTACCAGTGGTACCATAATCTGATTGCATTTTTCTAATAGATCCAAGACCACTAGCTGTATTCATAGTTCCACCAATTGTAGAACCCATAACAAAACCACCAGCTGCAGCATTCTTAGCTATATTTCGAAACTCTTTTAGATTAAATTCTTTTTCAGATCCATATACAGAAGCTAAGTAACTAGTACTTTCTTGACCTGTCTCAGTAGCTGTTTCCCATATACCACCTTTAACTACACCATGTCCAAACTCTTTTAAGATTAATCTTTTTTTGATTTGAATATCAGCGTGACCAGCCATAGCAGAAACAAAATCTCTAACACCACCAATCTTAGCATTGTTAATATCATTTGTAACTCTAGTTATAACACCTTGTCTTGAAACTTGTTGTTGACTTTTATTCAATTTTTTAAATGCAGCAGAAGCTTCTAAGATATCTATTTCTTTTTTGATGTACTGATCTTTCAGTTGCTTCATACCATCTTGCTTTAAAACTTGAGATGGTTTCATAATACCTTTTAAGCCTAGTCTATCTAGTATAGACATTATAATACCACCTGTTATAGCAACTTTAGGATTCTTGGTATTAATATCTCCTTCCATATTGTTGAATATCTCACCAGCATAAGCTACAGCTATAGGAGTTATACCTATTCCAACGCCTGCAGCAGCGGCTAAACCAGTAGCACTAGCTCCAACGGCTAAAGTTCCTAAAGCTCCACCACCAATAATACCTAACATCCAAGGTATAGACACACCGCCTAAACCCATAACATATTCAGCAGCATTATCTCCAAAGGTTACGTCATCAATATTTTGTACAAACTTAGGCATTCTTTGCATTTGAGATTTCTGAACATCTGCATTTAACATGCCTTGTTCATACCAATCTTGATTACCAGTTAGAGAACCTAATAAAGATAAAGATCCACTAGCTGCTTCCTTCATGCTAGCCCAACCTTGAGATATACCAGACCTAAAAACATTAGTAGCATTTCCATCGATGTCCATACCTTCATGTCTATATTGAACTGCTCGATCCATATAAGGACTGGAGTAAACACCGTATCTACTAGCTTCATCTTTTGCAGCACTAAGTTGCCACTCATTTAATGCTCTTTTTTTAATTACCATAGAGCCATCATTGATATTTACCATTCGAGAACTGTTCATATGGTCATCAATTTTAGCTTTAGCTTTACCCCATTCACTTGTTGTAGTATCGACACCCATAATAGCATTGAAGTGTCTGCTTTCATAAGCTCTTCTATCTTTCTCTGATGTCCAATGGTTAGGTTTAAGTAAGCCATTAGAATATAAAGATGTAGAAAATGACTGACCACTAGCATTTTGTAAGTCAACTATGTATCTATTATAATCATCCTTCTTACCAGTCTTTACAAGGTTGTTATAACCTAACTCATTAGCTAAATGATAAAATTGTTTTTTCTGAATATCACCACCAGCCTGCCCTGCTTTATAAGCTTGCTTATCTAATCCAACATGCTCAGTTTCATAAGCATTCATTCCTAGTATTCTATAACCTTGTTCAAATTCATCATAGACAGTGTCTCCATCTTCCCATCTATAACTACCAGAACTTCCTTCAAGGTTTAGATCTGAATATAAGCCATCACCTACAAAACCATCCATATTGAATCTAGCGTTTTGTGGACCTAGCTCTATCTTAATCGGACCGATTGCCATAAACTTCTCCTGTTAATTACTTTGGCTCTTGAAATAATTCCATACCGTTATCTTTGAAAAAACCATACTGATCGCCTTTGGAAATCCACATTCTAGCAAACTCTAAGAAAGGACTTGTTGGCATATCTTTTATCTTTCCAGAAGCCTCAACCCATTTCAATTGATTTTTTGAATATTGTGTTCCGTTAACCGTATTCTTTTTATCAGCTCTTTCTTCTTCAGTAGGCGCTATACTTACCCAATGCTTTTGAAGTTGACCCCATATCTGTTCTGTAGTAGGTTTTTGTTTACCTTCTATATCTGGATTAAAATCAAAATCAAAGTCTCTATTATTATCAATTTGATCTTGCATTGTATTTTTAACTAATACAGCAGACTCAGCTGCATACTCTCCTTCTTTATCTCTAGTATGACTATCAAGTAAAGTTGTAGCTACTCCAGCTGCTGAAGCTTCTTGTCTAACAAACATCTCATCTACAAAAGTATCAAAAGTTTTAGGAGATACCTGTCCGTCTCTTATAAACGTTTGATATTGTTGCTCTCCATATTCCTCAACAATGCTTTGCATAGCAGTCATATCATCTGCGGTGATTTGTTCTAAAAAGAAATAACCTCCTCCTGCATTAAGGTTCTTTTTACTTTTAGCATAGTTTAGCATCATGTGCTTTATACCAGCAGAACTTACACCAAATCCAGATTTTTTAAACTCATTCCCTTTAAAATCATTTGCAAATCTTTTCTCTAAAGCTCCAATCATATTGTTAGCATTAGTCTCTAACCAATTAACATTGTCTTGAGATAATGATGCGTATATTTTAGCTAACTCTTCTGCTTCTTTAGCTTTACCTCTAGCCTTTAATTCTTTTATATATACATCATGATTCTTGTCAACTTTAGTAAAGTCAAATTTAAGATCTTCAGGATCACCAGATTTAATATATGCATTAACAGACGGTCCAGTATATGTATTCCTAAGAGTTGATGCTTCTTGAGCACGATCAATTATAAGATCATTAACATCTCCAGACTTAAGATATTGATTAACAGACGCTGCAGTATATTTACCTCTAAGACCTTCTTGTCTTGATAACTCTGCTTTCTTAGCTGCTAGTGCGTGTTGATCTTTAGCATACTTAACACCAGCTCCTTCTATACCACCTTCTAATCCAGCGGCAGCAGC
>Ga0208305_10000293_pt1 | contig 27981 bp, 20 predicted proteins | sample ColrivemetaGS741_FD_187605 | JGI IMG/M metagenome (GOLD analysis project Ga0208305, IMG submission 187605) | Estuarine microbial communities from the Columbia River estuary - Flood tide ETM metaG S.741 (SPAdes) (version 2) | ecosystem: Environmental > Aquatic > Marine > Intertidal zone >... | reverse complement strand
AAATTTACGAGTTAAATCCTGAAGTTCAAGGTAAATATTTGCAAATTAATGCAGTACTGTTAATACCTAATAAAGATTTTGAAGATACTATTGTAAAAACACATAAAGTTGCATCTGGAGAAACCTTAAATTTAATTGCTGAAAAATACAATTTAAAGCTTTCCAAATTAATGGAATTAAACCCTGGGGTTAATGCCAGAAAACTAAGAATTGGTACTATATTAAACCTGTCAGCTTCAGAAAATAAGAAAGATATTCTTCCTTTTGAAAATAAGCACATAGTTATTTATGGTGAAACCTTAGGTGGAATTGCTCAAAAATATAAAATAAGTTTAAAAACATTATTAAACCTGAATCCTGATGTTGATGCAAACAAAATAAAAGTAGGAACTGTTTTAAAATTAGATAATCAAACTAATTTAATAGAAAACAACCTTAATGAAAATAAAACTACAGCAACAAATAGTATATCTGAAATTTTCGAACTTAAAACTCATAAAATCAAAAAGGGTGAAACTTTAAAATTAATAGCAAAAAAATACAAAATTAGTCTTCAATATTTAAATGAATTAAACCCCGAAATTAATCCTAGGAAGCTAAAAATTGGAACTGTTATTAAATTAAATAAACCTGAATTAATTTCTGAAAACAACATTAAAAAAGACTCAAGCAATATTGTTTTTATTGATGAAACTAAAGATTTAATTCACAAAGTGTTAGCAAACGAAACAAAGTTTGGTATTGCTAAAAAATATGGAATTTCAGTTGAGAAAATTGACGAATTAAACCCTGAAGTAATTAATAATTTACCTACTGATTATTCTTTAATAATTAAAAAAGGATCTTACAGCGCAAGTTTAACACCTGAGGTTATTGAAAAAATAAAGTCTGATGAAACAACTTCAATTAAAATTGAAATATTAATTGATGAAGCTTCCAAAAAAATTGGCACACCATATAGAAGCGGAGGAACAAGTAAAAAAGGATTTGATTGTTCTGGATTGATGTTTACCACTTTTAAAGAAGTAAATATGACTTTACCAAGATCTTCAAGAAATATGGCTCGTATAGGTTCAAAAGTTTCAAAAGAGGAAGCAAAAGCTGGGGATTTAATATTTTTCGCAACAACTAGAAAAAAAACAATAAGTCATGTTGGAATGATTACTGAAATAATTGGTGACGAAATTAAATTCATTCATTCTTCAACTTCATTAGGTGTAATTATTTCCTCAGTAAAGGAGGCTTATTATGCAAAAAGATTCGTGCAAATTAATAGAGTTTTATAAAAAAATGCTCAAGGAAACTTGAGCATTTTTTTAACTTTTTTTTAATATTAGAATTCTAAATCTGCAACTAAATCAAATTCATCATAAATAGCTTTATCTTTTAAGTTATCAAAAAAGCTAGTTGAACCATATCTTACATCATATTTTGTTCTATCAATTTTTAACGAAGCATTGGCTTTATTTCCGTATACAGAAAGATCAAAAGTGACAGTGTTTTTAATTCCTTTTATAATTAAATCACCTGTTACTTTGTAAGAATTTTTCCCAGAAACTTCTACTTTTTTCACAATCATAGTTGCAGTAGGATTTTTTTCAACACTAAAAAAATCATCCGATTTTAAATGACCTTCTAGTTTTCCTTTGTATTCACCAGTTAAATCAGTTGTTATAATTGTAGTCATATCCATTACAAATTCTCCACCAGTTAATTTGTTAGCATCAAAGTTTAAAAAACCAGATTTTAAGTTAATTGTACCTTCATGAGAGCCTGTAACTTTGTATCCTTTCCAAATTACTTTACTATTAGCAATTTTAATTTCTTTTTGTTGTGCATTTACTGTTGTAAATGAAAATGTAAAAATAGCTACAATTGCTATTAACCATAAATTTTTAAATGTTTTCATGTGCTTATGTTTTTATAAAATTAAATTAATATTATTTGAAGCAAAAATGCAATTGTTTTATTGAAATAAAAAGAAGGTAGATTATTAAAAATAGTTAATATAGATTAACTTTTTAGTCTTCTATTGCCAATTGACTCTTTATTTTGCTGAAGAATTCTTTTGTGATACCAAGGTAAGAAGCAATCATATATTGGGGAACACGTTGTTCAATTGATGGGTATTGCTCTTTAAAATATAGATATTGTTCTTTAGCATTCAAACTAAAACTTCTGATAATTCTTTTTTGAGATGCTGCATATGCTTTTTCAACAATTTTTCTAAAAAAGCGTTCCAATTTTGGAATTTTAAGAAACAATTCTTCACTATCATCATATGTAATCTCAATAAGTTCAGTTTTTTCTATGCATTGCACATTGAAATCGGCTGGAGTTTGCGTTATAAAACTTCCCATGTCTGATGTCCACCAATCTTCTATTGCAAATAAAACAACATGTTCTTGGCCATCATCGTCTATATAAAATGTTTTGGTGCAACCAGAAATTATAAAGCATTGTTTTTTACAAATATCTCCTTGCTGAACAATGTATTGTCCCTTTAAATATTTTCTAAATGATATTTTTGAAATTAAAAATAATTCTTCCTCTTCAGTTAAACTGATGTATTTGTTTATATAGTTTACTAGAGGTTGAGCGTTCATTTAATTTGTTAAAATATCTTATTATTCAAACTCAGGTTTTCTTTTTTCTAAAAAAGCAGTTGTACCTTCATTAAAATCATCAGTTCCAAAACTCACTCCAAACTGCTCAATTTCAACACTATAACCATTCACACAATTTGTATAATTGGCATTAATTGCTTTTATAGCTGCAGCGATTGCAACAGATGAATTTCGAATAATTTTTTCTGCTAATTTCTCACATAAAGGCAATAATTCTTGCTGATCTACTACATAGTTTACCAATCCCCATTCTTTTCCTTCTTCAGCTCCAATCATACCTGCTGTCATAATCATTTCCATAGCCTTTCCTTTACCAACTAGCTGTGGTAAACGTTGCGTACCTCCATAACCTGGAATTACACCCAAGCTAACTTCTGGCAATCCCATTTTGGCATTTAAACTTGCAACTCTAAAATGTGCAGCCATAGCTAATTCTAAACCGCCACCTAAAGCAAATCCATTTACAGCAGCAATTACGGGTGTTCCTAAATTTTGAACAAAATCGAACAATATTTCTTGTCCTTTTCTTGCTAATTCTGTTCCTTCCTCAACACTAAAATTAGCAAATTCAGAAATGTCTGCTCCAGCTACAAATGCTTTTTCGCCACTACCTGTTATTATAATTACTTTAATTTCTTTGTTATTGTTAAAATTTTTAAAAGCAATATGTAACTCTTCAATAGTTTTTTTGTTTAAAGCATTTAACTTTGTAGGTCTATTTATGGTTATAATACCAATGTTATTTTTTTGGTCGATAAGTAAATTTTCGAAATTCATACTTTATATTTTAGGTAATATTATTTTAAATACAGTTCCTGCGTTTTCTTGTGAAGTAAATGAAATTGTCCCATTATAGGCTTCAATAATGTTTTTTACCATTGCCAGTCCTAATCCTGTTCCGCTTGATTTAGTTGTGAATTGTGGCTCAAAAACTTTTTCTTTATCTTCATTAGAAATCCCTTTTCCATTGTCAGCAATTATAATAATTACATTATTTTCTTCTTCTGAAACAGTGACTTCAATTTTTTGGTTATCAACCTCTTCTAGAGCTTGTGTTGCGTTTTTTACTAAATTAGTAACAATTCTAATCAATTGATTTTTATCTAAATCAGCAATTATTGAAGATTGTTTTGGAAAAAACGATATGTAATCTTCTGTAAAAATATCCAATGCATGTTTAACAACCTCAACAACATTAATTTCTTCTCTTTTTTGAGATGGCATTTTAGCAAAGTTTGAAAATGCTGAAGCAATTGAACTTAATGTGTCAATTTGCTGAATTAAAGCTTTGCTATATTCATTTAATTTTTCATTAATATTAGGGTCAGCCGGATCAAATTTACGTTGAAAACTTTGTACTGTTAAACGCATTGGAGTTAAAGGGTTTTTTATCTCATGTGCAACTTGCTTTGCCATTTCTCGCCAAGCTTGTTCCCGTTCTCCTTTCGCTAACTTTATAGCGCTCTTTTCTAGTTCATTTACCATATTATTATAGGCATTTACCAATGTGTAAATTTCAGCACTAGCATCTTTTAATATAATTTTTTCATTGGTTTTATTTAGGCTCGTTTGCTTCATTTTATCAGTTACAGCCTTAATATTTCTAGTAATATAGCTTGAAATAAAATAAGCTAAACCAATAGCCAACAAAAACATAAAACAATACACATAGGTCATTCTTACCAAAAATTCTTCTAAATCTTTTTCCTTATCAGTATTATCCTGAATATATTGTAGATTTAATATTCCAATAGGTTTAAATTTATTGTCAGTAATAAAACTGTATGAATATTGTAAATCACTATCATTTATAATTTTATCATTTACATACCTGTGATCATAACTATTATTAACAACATACAATATTTCTTGTGAAAGTTTATTTGGAGCATCGCTTTTTACAAAACCTGAATGAGAACTTTTAACAATTTTACCATCCAAATCATAAATATTAATTTCTAGCTTTTCAATATCAGAAATTTCATAAATTTTATCTTTAAAAATAAATGGTAAATTTTTGGTTTCCACAGGAAAAGTATTCCCATTTCCACTGTTTAACCAATAATTAATAGATGCTTTTACAGACTCCTCTTTACGCTCTAAACGACTCTGATTGTATTCATTAGTTTGTTCTTTGTATTGGTATATAGTTACAGCTGCAATTAATATTGAAGCCAATAATATTAACAATATCATTGCCAAAAAAATACGAATTCGTAAAGAAAGATGTTTGATTTTCATATTTTAATTTGAAGTAAATATAAGTAATAAATTACAGTCTAATAAACAACAAATGGAACAACTAGCTTATTTGTATTTTAGTTTTAAAAAAATTAGAATTAAAGCTAAAAATCCAGTTACAATATTTGAAAGGATCATAGCTAAACTATTTAAATAAAAACCATAAACAAGCCATAACATTATACCTATAAAAAATACTACATACATACTTAATGATAAACTTTCGGTAGATTTTGACTTCCAAGCCTTATAAACCTGAGGAACAAATGCAGAAGTTGTTAAAAAAGCTGCTATTAAACCAATAATTTCAAATTTGTCTATCATTTTTTATGAAGAAAAATAAACTCTGAACTAAGTTCAGAGTTTCATTAAAATTTTATCCTACTATATTAATTATTTTACCTGGAACTATAATTACTTTCTTAGGAGATCTACCTTGTAATTGTTCTTGAGTTCTTTCATGCTTCATTACAATATCTTCAATTTCTTTAACAGTTAAATCCAAGGGCAATACAATTTTAAAACGCATTTTACCATTAAACGAAACTGGATATTCTTTACTGCTTTCAACCAAATATTCAGGTTTGAACTCTGGGAAATCTGCCATTGAAATTGATGTAGTATATCCTAAATTTTTCCACAATTCCTCGGCAATATGTGGCGCATATGGTTCAATAATTATTGCCAATGGCTCTAAAATTTTACGCTTATTACATTTTAATACAGTTAATTCATTTACTGCAATCATAAATGTTGAAACCGAAGTATTGAATGAAAAATTAGCAATATCTTCTTCTACTTTTTTAATGGTTTTGTGTAAAACCTTATATTCTTCATTTGTTGGTTCTTCTTCTGAAACAGAAAAAACATCGTTAACAATATATAGCTTCCATAGTTTTTTTAAGAAACTATATACTCCTGAAATTCCTGAAGTTTTCCAAGGTTTTGATTGCTCTAAAGGCCCTAAAAACATTTCGAACAAACGCAAACTATCTGCACCATATTCTTCGCAGATTTGATCAGGATTTACAACATTGTATTTAGATTTCGACATTTTTTCAACCTCCCGACCTACAATATATTTTCCGCCTTCTAATACAAATTCTGTATCTTTAAACTCATCTCTCCAGTTTTTAAACGCTTCTATATCTAACTCGTCTGAACCATTTACAAAAGCAACATCGGAATGTAATGGTTGCACTTTAAAATCGTTTATTAATCCTTTTGAAACAAATTTATTTTCGCCTTCAACTCTATAAACAAAAGCACTCGTTCCCGTAATCATTCCTTGATTAATTAGCTTCTTAGCATATTCATCTGTTGGAACAAAACCTCTATCGAACATGAATTTTTGCCAAAAACGAGAGTATAATAAATGTCCGGTTGCGTGTTCACTACCTCCAATGTATAAATCTACATCTTGCCAATAATTAATCGCTTCTTTTGAAAACATTTCCTCATTATTTTCAGGATCCATATAACGATTAAAATATTGCGAGCTTCCTGCCCAACCTGGCATTGTGTTTAATTCTAAAGGAAAAATTGAAACATTATCAATTAAATTAGTTGAAACAACTTCATTAGTTCTTGTGTTCCAAGCCCAAATTGTTGCATTTCCTAAAGGCGGCTTTCCATCTTCTGTAGGTAAATACTTTTCAACTTCAGGTAACACAATTGGCAAATGAGCTTTGTCAATCATTTGAGGTAAACCATTTTTGTAATATACAGGGAAAGGTTCTCCCCAATAACGTTGGCGGCTAAAAACAGCATCGCGCAATCTGTAATTTATTTTTCCATACCCAAATCCGCGTTTTTCAATTTCGTGGATAATGGTTTTCATTGCTTTTTTGTAAGGCAATCCATTTAAAAAATCAGAATTTGCAATTACAGAATTCTCTTTATCTGTAAACGCTTCTTCTGAAATATCAACACCTTCAAAAATATTTATAATTTCAATTCCAAAGTGATTTGCAAACGCATAATCACGTTCATCACCACAAGGAACTGCCATAACTGCACCTGTTCCGTATCCTGCTAACACATAATCTCCAATCCAAATTTGTACTTTTTCACCAGTAAATGGATGTAAAGCAAACGCACCAGTAAACACTCCTGAAATGGTTTTTACATCGGCCATTCGTTCTAATTCACTACGTTTTGCAGTTGCTTTAATATAACCTTCTACAGCATCTTTTTGTTCAGCGGTTGTAATTTTTGAAACCAATTCATGCTCTGGAGCTAAGGTCATAAAACTAACTCCAAAAATAGTATCAGGTCTTGTTGTAAAAACTTCAATTTTATCTTCAAATCCTTCAACATTAAAAGAAACCATTGCACCTTCAGAACGTCCAATCCAATAAGTTTGAATGTCTTTTAAAGGTTGTGGCCAATCTATTTTTGCTAAACCATCCAATAAACGTTGTGCATATGCAGTAATTCGCATACTCCACTGTTTCATTTTTTTTCTAACTACAGTATGACCACCGCGTTCTGAAACTCCGTTTACAATTTCATCATTTGCCAATACTGTTCCCAAAGCTGGACACCAGTTTACTTCGGTTTCAGATAAAAATGTTAATCTGTATTTTAATAATATTGTTTGTTTTTCTTCTTCTGAATAATTTTTCCAAATTTCTGCACTAAAAATTTCAACATCTTCATCACACACAGCATTAATTCTCGAATTCCCTTCTGAAGCAAATACTTCCTCTAATTCTGAAATTGCTCTTGCTTGGTCAGCATCTTTACAGTAATAAGATTCAAATAATTGAATAAAAATCCACTGAGTCCATTTATAATAATTTGGATCAGAAGTTCTTACTTCACGAGACCAATCAAATGAAAAACCAATTTTATCTAATTGTTTTCTGTAAGTAGCAATATTAGCTTCAGTTGTAATTGCAGGATGTTGCCCTGTTTGAATAGCATATTGTTCTGCAGGTAACCCAAAAGAATCGTATCCTTGAGGATGCAATACATTAAATCCTTTATGACGTTTGTAACGCGCATAAATATCTGAAGCTATATAACCTAACGGATGCCCAACGTGTAAACCAGCTCCTGATGGATATGGAAACATATCCAACACATAAAATTTTAGTTTATCTGAATTGTTACTGGCTTTAAACGTTTGATTTTCTGACCAATACTTTTGCCAATCTGCTTCTATCTTTCTAAAGTTGTACTCCATTATTGCTATCCATTTTTTAAAAGCGCAAAGTTACATTTTATATGGAAAATACTAAAGTCTATTTTCACATTACTATTTTAAGCTATTAAATTAGTATTTTTGAGTAAATTCTTATAAAATGGCTAAAGAAATTGGATTGGTTTTATCTGGCGGTGGTGTAAGAGCAATTGCTCATATTGGGTTTATACAAGTGTTGTTAGAAAATAATATAATACCAACCAAAGTTTCAGGAACAAGTGCTGGCGCATTAGTTTCAGCATTATACGCTGCAGGATTTAGCCCCAAAGAAATGCTATCCTTTTTTGAACAAACACCTTTACTAAAATTATCACTTTATGCCTTAAATAAACCAGGCATTATGGATAGTGATAAATATGCTTTATTTTTTGAAAAATTCTTCCCTAATAATTCTTTTGAAAGTTTAAAATTTCCTTTAACTGTTGCAGCAACAAATTTAATTGAAGGTAAGTTAGATTTTTTTAATTCTGGAGAATTAATTAAGCCTTTAATTGCTTCTTCAGCTATCCCTCCAATTTTTTCACCAATTGAAGTTAATGGTAAATTATACTCTGATGGTGGTGTTTTAAACAATTTTCCTGTTGAGCCTTTGATTGCATGTGATAAAATTATTGGCAGTTTTGTAAACCCAATAACTAGTATTGAAAAATCGGAAATAAATACATCATTAAAATTAATGTACCGAGTATATCATATTGGAATGGATGCTAGTAATTTAAAGAAATTTAATCTTTGCAATTATGTGTTTGCTCCAACTAAACTTAATGAAATTGGAGCTTTAGATTCAAATGCTATTCAAAAAGCGTACGATTTAGGATACCAATTAGCTAAAAAAGAAGAAAAATCAATTATTACAGCTTTAAATTAAAATTTTAACTTTTGTTTTATAATTTGTGTTCAATTATTGTACTTTCACAATTCTATTTTAATTTTCAATAAAAATTGAACAAAGAAAATTATAAGGCACATTTAGCACTCCTTGGAGCCAATATTATTTATGGAATTAATTTTTTAATCGCCAAAGGTTTAATGCCTGAAAAATTTAATCCCTCAGCATTGGTTTTATTAAGAATTATTGCAGCAGGGATTTTATTCTGGATAATAAAACAATTTGTAATTGAAAAAGTTGAAAAAAAAGATTTTATACTATTAGCCTTTTGCGGATTATTCGGTATTTCAACCAATATGCTGTTATTTTTTCATGGGCTAAGTTTAACTTCTCCTATTGATGCTTCTATAATAATGACAACCACACCAGTTATTGTTTTAATTTTAAGTGCTTTTATTTTAAAAGAAAGAATTACTGCATATAAATATTTGGGTATTTTTATTGGAGGTACAGGTGCAGTTGTTCTAATCTTATATGGAAAAACATTGGAAGGAACCAGTTCTTTTTTAGGAAATTTATTCGTGTTTTTAAATGCTTGTTCTTACGGTTTGTATTTGGTTTTAGTAAAGCCTTTAATGAAAAAATACAAAGCAATAACTGTAATAAGTTGGGTGTTTTTATTCGGGCTTCTATTTGTTTTCCCTATAGGAATTAGTGATTTAATAAGCACTGATTTTAGTGCATTTACAATGAACACTTATCTTTCACTTGCCTTTGTAATTATTGGAACTACATTTTTAACTTATTTATTCAATATATATGCGCTTAGTAAGGTTGCACCTTCCGTAAATGGAAGTTACATTTATTTACAACCTGTTGTAAGTTTTATTGTTGTAAGCATTTATGCTTTCGCTTTAAAGAATAGTGAATATTCCCAAGATATAAATTTGATAAAAATATTAAGTTGTTTTATGGTTATTATTGGCGTTTTTTTAATTAGTAAAAACCCAAAAATTAAAACAAACAAAACTACAGTCTAGCATTATTTTCTTGAGGAAGTAAGCAGCTGTAAATAAATGAATTAGTTGGTGTAGGCACACCTAACTCTTTACCTAACCTAACAATTGTGCCATTTTGAGCTTCTAGTTCTGAAGGTTTTCCTTCTAAAATATCTCTTTGCAAAGAAGCTGTTGTATTGTATGGCTGACTTTCAATTACTCTGAATTGTTTTTCAATTGTTTCTTTTGAAATAGGAACTCCTTTGGCATTTGCAACAGCCACAATTTCTTCAGCGGTTTTTAGCATTATTCCTTTTACTTCATCAGATTCTAACATTTCACCAATTGTAACTCTTGTTAAAGCTCCAATAGCACTTATTGTTGTTATAAATAAAAATTTAGTCCAAATTTCTTGTTGAATATTATTTGTTAAAACAGCATTTATACCAGCCTTTTTAAATGTTTGTTCAATTTCAACGGCTCGTTTAGAGTTGTTAATATTAAGTTCTCCAAAAACAATTGTTGGTTCATAACTCATATGGTTTATTACACCATAATCCTCAACCTTACTAACAACTTTACACAAACCTCCTAATACATTATTTTTGCTAATTTCAGAACATAAAATATCTTCATTTTCAACACCATTCAACAATGAAATAATTACAGAATTTTCACCAATATTGTTATTTATAATTTTAGCTACTTCCTTTAATTGCCAAGTTTTAACACAAATTAAGACAAGATCAATATTTTGAACTTCAGAAAAATTTGAAGTAGCCCTTACAGGGTTTACCAAATAATTTCCTTTAAAACTTTTAAGCTGTAAACCATTTTTTTGAATTGCTTCTAAATGTTTCCCACGAGCAATAAAAGTAACGTTGTTTCCTGCTTGAGCAAGTCTAGCTCCAAAATAGCCACCAACACCACCAGTTCCGTATATTACAATATTCATTTTTTATTTCAAAAATACAATTTTAAGTTATTAGTAGAAATAATTTAATATTTAGCCTTGTCTAAATATTTTATTATATTTGTCTAAATATTTAGTTCATGTTTTCACATTCTGAAGAAAATTATTTAAAGGTTATTTATACTATAGAACTTACAAAATCGAAGAATGTAAGCACAACTTTAATTGCAAAAAAGATTCACACAAAAGCATCATCAGTTACTGATATGCTAAAGAAATTAGCTGATAAAAAATTGGTTAATTATGAAAAATATAAAGGTGTTTCTTTAACTAAAAAGGGTAAAAGTATAGCGGTTAACATAGTTAGAAAGCATAGATTATGGGAAGTTTTTTTAGTTAATAAACTAAATTATAATTGGGATGAAGTCCACGAAATGGCAGAGCAATTAGAACACATAAAATCTGACTCATTAATAAATAGATTAGATGCGTTTTTAAATTTTCCTAAGCATGACCCACATGGCGACCCAATTCCTGATGAAAACGGAAATATTGCGCTTCATAAAAATGTGATGCTTTCTTTTATTGAAGCAAATAACAGTTGTGTAGTTATAGGTCTAAAAGATTCATCTTCAGATTTTTTAAAGTTTTTAGACAATTTAAATATAAGTTTAGGAAGTGTATTAAAAGTTATTTCAAAAGAGGCATTTGACAACTCAATGATAATAGAAAATAATAATCATATAATTTCAATATCAAATCAAATATCAAAAAATATATTTGTAAAAAATTTATAAAAATATGGAACAAATTATAAGTTATTTTGAAAGTATTAATCCCATATTAGCAGCATTCTACGCTACACTTTTTACTTGGGGATTAACAGCATTAGGCGCATCATTAGTGTTCCTATTTAAAGGTGTAAATCGCGCATTTTTTGATGGGATGTTAGGTTTCACTGGAGGTGTAATGGTTGCTGCAAGTTTTTGGAGTTTACTTGCGCCAGGAATTGAAATGAGTCCAGGGGAAGGATTCGTTAAAGTTATCCCAGCAGTTGTTGGATTTGGTTTAGGTGCGTTTTTTTTGTTTGGCTTAGATAAAGTATTACCACATTTACACATTAACTTTAAAGAAAGTGAAAAAGAAGGCGTAAAAACACCTTGGCACAAAACTACTTTGCTAGTATTAGCAATTACGCTTCATAACATACCTGAAGGATTAGCAGTTGGTGTTTTATTTGGAGGTGTGGCTGCTGGTTTTGATGGAGCAACAATTGGAGGGGCTGTCGCATTAGCAATAGGAATAGGGCTTCAAAATTTTCCAGAAGGGTTTGCGGTTTCTATGCCTTTGAGAAGACAAGGATTTAGCAAACGCAAAAGTTTTATGTATGGGCAAGCATCTGCCATTGTTGAGCCAATAGCTGCTGTTGTAGGTGCTTGGGCGGTAATGACTTTTCAACCTATTTTACCCTATGCTTTAGCTTTTGCTGCAGGTGCAATGCTATTTGTTGTAGTAGAAGAAGTTATTCCTGAAACTCAAAGAGATAAATATACTGACATTGCTACTCTAGGGTTTATAGGAGGTTTTATAGTAATGATGACTTTAGATGTTGGACTAAGTTAGATTAGAAATGGGATAAATAATAAGGGCATATATGCTAATTAACATCCACAATCTGAATCGCAGTTTCCTTTTTTCTTGGATTTGAAAAAATATTTTTTTATCAAAAAAACAATTGCTAATCCTAAGGCTATATAAACTAAAAATTCTTGCATTAGTTAAAAATATTAAATGCTAGTAGCGCTGAAATATATGCTAATATACCCATACCAAGCAATTGTAAAATTGGCCATTTCCAACTTTTAGTTTCTCTTTTAACAATTGCCAATGTACCTATGCATTGCATTGCAAAAGCGTAAAATAACAATAAAGACATTCCTGTAGCTAAATTGAACCTTTTCAAACCAGTTTTAGGGTTAACTTCAGTAGCCATCCTCTCTTTGATAGTTCCAACATCCTCACCTTCACTTTCAACACTATAAATTGTTGCTAAGGCACCTACAAATACCTCGCGGGCAGCAAATGAACTTATTAAAGCAATACCAATTTTCCAATCATAACCCATTGGTGCTATTACGGGTTCAATAAGTTTTCCCATAGTGCCAATATAAGAATGTTCCAATTTATAAGAAGCTATTTTTTTCTGAAGAGCTTCATCTTTCAAATTTGAATTTTCTTCAAGAGTAGGCACAAATTTTTCTGCATTTTTATATTCGGAAGCGCCATTTGATGCTAAAAACCAAAGAACAATAGACAATGCTAAAATTATTTTTCCTGCACCTAAAATAAATGCTTTTGTTTTTTCAATTACTTCATAAAAAATATTTTTTAATGAAGGAACTTTATAATTTGGCATTTCTATTACAAAAAAGCTTTTGTTGTCAACTTTTAATACATTATGTAATAAAATTGCAGATGCAATAGCAGCCGTAAAACCTAATAGATACAAAGCCATTAATGTTAATCCTTGTAAATTGAAAATTCCTAAAATACGTTTACTTGGAATTACTAATGAAATTAATATAGCGTATACAGGCAAACGGGCTGAACAGGTTGTAAAAGGAACTACTAAAATGGTAATTAAACGTTCCTTCCAATTACTAATATTTCGTGATGCCATAACAGCAGGAATTGCACAAGCTGTACCTGAAATTAATGGAATAATACTTTTGCCGCTCATCCCAAATTTTCTCATAATCTTATCCATTAAAAAAACAACCCTACTCATATATCCTGTTTCTTCTAAAATGGAGATAAACAAAAATAAAATAGCTATTTGAGGAATAAAAATTACAATTCCTCCTATTCCAGGAATAATTCCTTCAGCAATTAGATTGGTAAAAATCCCTTTTGGTAAATTGTTTTTTGCTAATTCACTTAAATTTGCGAAAAAACCATCAATTAAATCCATTGGCAAGCTTGCCCATTCAAAAATTGATTGAAATATCAGCAATAAAATAACTGCAAATATTACATAACCAAATATTTTATGGGTTAATATTTTGTCTAACTTAGACCTTAAATCAGTAGCTTTAGACCTGTCTACTTTATATGTTTTCTTTAAAATCTCATTAATTAGTTGGTATCTAAAAATGGTTTCCTTGTGCTGATATTTTTTTATTTTTTCGTCAGCAATTTTAAATGTATTTATTTTATTTTGCTGTTCCTCTGTTAAAAAACTACAATATTCTTGTTGTGTAATTAGTAACCAAGATTTATATAAAGAATTTTCAGGGAATTTAGACTCTAAATCATTAAAATATGATACGTCAATTTTTGTTGAAATGTTGGCTAAAGGCTCAATATTCCAATCTTTATAGTTTATTAATGCTCTTTTTAAAATATCAATACCTGTATTTTTTCTAGAGCTTATTAAAATAATTTCTGTTTTAAGTTCAATTTTTAAAGCTTCAATATCAATATTAATCCCTTTTCTTTCCATTTGATCAGCCATATTAATAGCTAAAATGGTAGGAATTTGTAAATCTTTAATTTGACTAAAAAGCAGTAAATTCCTTTTTAAATTTTCAACTTCTGCTACAACAATAATTATACCTGGATATGATGAGTTACTTTTATTTAAAAGTGTTTCTAAAACTATGCTTTCGTCTAAAGTTTGAGGATTAATACTGTAGGTCCCTGGCAAATCAACAATGTCAGCTGTTAAATCTTCTGAAAGTTTACATTTCCCTTCTTTCTTATCAACAGTTATTCCTGGGTAATTTCCAACTTTTTGTTTTAAGCCTGTAAGTTGATTGAATAATGAAGTTTTTCCAGTATTAGGGTTTCCCACTAATGCAACATTTACAACATTATTTTTCATTTACTATAACTTGGTGATATTAATTTGATTTGCCATATCTTTTCTAATAGCTAAATGGCTTCCATTAACTTTAATATATAACGGATCTTTTAAAGGTGCAATTTGAATTAAACTTACTTCTTTTCCTGGTAAACAACCCATTTCCAGTAAACATAATGGGATAATATCTAACGAAAAGTCTTCTATAATTCCACTTTCGCCAATCTGTAAACTTGCAATTGTATCGCCCATTATTAAGAATAATTATAAATAATGAACAAATATACTAAATTAGAATCATTCTAAACTATGATAAATATCATTATCTATTTAGATTCATTCTTAAGAATTCTAATATCAAGAATTAACCTTTCAATATCTTCACTATTGGTTCCGTCATAAAACCCTCTTATCTGTTTTTTCTTATCTACTAGAATAAAATTTTCAGTATGAATAAAATCCTGTAAACCTCCATCACCCTCTTCTAAAACGGCAAAATAACTTTTTCTTGCCAATTCATATATGTGTTTTTTATCACCAGTAGTTATATTCCATTTTGCATCAATAACTCCTTTTGAAATTGCATATTCCTTTAAAACAGAAACACTATCAATAACCGGAGTTACAGAAAGTGATAAAAACCTTATATCATCATCATCTTTAAAAACCTCTTGTAATTTCCATATGTTATTTGTCATTATTGGACAAATAGTCATACATCTTGTAAAGAAAAAATCGGTAACATAAATTTTACCAGCATAATTATCTTGTGTAATAGTATCACCGTTCTGATTTATTAATTTGAAATCTGCTACTTTATGATTTCTTCTCACATGAACAACACTTTCATCAACCAATTTCGGGTTTACATCAGAAGGATTAAATACTGGTAATTTTTTTGTTGGTGTTAGCAAATTATAAATTGCTATTATCATTCCAACTGAAAAAACAGCCATTATTAAAAAAACCGGCAGTGACTTTTTAAAAAAATTTGAATCCATTTGTCTGAAAATTAAAAAACAAATTTAGAATAAATAGCCATAATTTTCTTGAAAGTATTCTAAAACTTTGTTAAAACCCAACTATCTTATTTATTAGCTTTTAAAAACTGTATTTAAAACCGTACATTTGTGCGATTTTTAGATTTTTGAAAAGATACTTATGGAAATATTAATAAAGGCTACTCAGTTCATTTTAAGTTTATCGTTTTTAATTGTATTGCACGAATTAGGACATTTTATTCCTGCAAAAATATTTAAAACACGAGTTGAAAAATTTTATTTGTTTTTTGATTACAAAATATCATTACTTAAAAAGAAAATTGGAGAAACTGAATATGGAATTGGTTGGATTCCTTTAGGTGGATATGTAAAAATATCTGGTATGATTGATGAAAGCATGGATACAGAACAACTAAAACAACCTGCTCAACCTTGGGAATTTAGATCAAAACCAGCTTGGCAACGTTTAATAATTATGTTAGGTGGTGTAATTGTAAATTTCATATTAGGAATTGTAATTTATATTATGATAACCTTTACCTGGGGAGTAGATTATGTAAAATCTACCGATGTAACAAATGGATTTGCAGTGCACGAAATGTTTAAAGATTTCGGTTTTAAGGATGGTGATAAAATAACCAAATTTAATGGGGATGAACCTTTAGATGTTACAGATATTAACAAGCATTTATTTTTAAGAGGAATAACAACATTAGAAGTACTTCACGAAGACGGAAGTGTTGAAACTATAAGCATCCCTGAAGATATTGGAAGTTTAATGTGGACAAATGGTGTAATGGAACCTTTTACCCCAAGAACAGAAGCGGTTATAGACACCGTTGTTGTTGATTCTCCTGCTGAAAAAGCTGGATTTTTGAAACATGACAAAATAATATCTGTAAATGAGGAACCTGTAACTTATTGGCAAGAATTTACAAATTTAGTTTTAAACTCTAAAGAAGATAAAATTTCTGTAACTTTAGAAAGAGATGGTATTGTACAGAATTTATTAATTTCTCCAAGAGAAGATAATACTATAGGTGTTTCAAACTCTCAATTAAGAGGATTAACAATTCAACATAAAGATTATTCTTTTTTTGAAAGTATATCTATAGGAAATTCATTAGCTATATGGACTTTAAAAGATTATATAACTCAATTTAAATACGTATTTACTAAAAAGGGAGCAACTAGTATTGGTGGATTTATAGCAATTGGAAATATTTTCCCATCCACTTGGAGTTGGCAAGCTTTCTGGTCAATTACGGCCTTTTTATCAATTATGCTTGGTTTTATGAACTTACTTCCAATACCAGCTTTAGATGGAGGACACGTAGTATTTACGTTGTTTGAAATGATAACAGGTAGGAAACCAAACGATAAATTTTTAGAATATGCACAAATTACTGGTTTCATTCTATTAATTGCATTATTACTATTAGCAAATGGTAATGATGTAGTAAAATTGATTTCGAAATTTTTCTAATTTTATAAAATAAAAAGCTCCAACCAAATAGGTTGGAGCTTTTTTATTTATCACCCTTTTGGTTTATCTCTATTCATTTCAAGCATATCAACATTAGCTGTTTCAACTCCTAATAAATATTTGCTAAAATAATCTGCCTTCAACCAAAAGAAATACTCATTCATATCACCAAAACTGTGGCGTTGACCAGGCATTATCATAAAGTCGAAGCGTTTATTTGCATTAATTAATGCATTTACCATTCTTATTGTAGCTCCAGGATTAACATTGTTATCAACATCTCCAGTTACTAACATTAATTTTCCTTTTAAATTTGAGGCCAATTCTTGATTTTTATCAATATCATATTTGTAGGAAATTTTACTGTCAGCATCTTTTTCTTCTTTGATACCATGATGCGTTTCACTCCACCAACTGTTGTACATTGTATTATCATGATTTCCAGCTGATGAAACAGCAACTTTAAAAAAGTCTGGATATACTAACATTGCAGCTGTAGACATAAACCCGCCTCCTGAGTGTCCAAAAATTCCTACTTTTTCAATATCAATAAATGAATACTTATCTGCTAATTGTTCAGCAACGTATTTTTTATCTGCCAAACCATAATCTCTTAAATTACCATAACCATAATTATGATACCATTTTGAACGATCTGGATGTCCTCCTCTATTTCCTAGAGAAATTACAATAAACCCAACTTGAGCCATTCTATCAGTTCTATCCATGCTTACTGAAAAAGACTTACTTACAGACTCTGTTTGTGGTCCTGGATATACGTATTCAATTAAAGGATATACTTTAGTAGAATCAAAATCATATGGTTTGTACATTACTCCATAAATATCAGTAATACCATCATCTGCCTTCATGACAAAAGGTTCTGGGAATTTATACCCCGTTGTAAATAATTGAGATAAGTCTGCTTCCTCCAAATTCATAATAACTGCTCCTGAATTTGATCTTAATTCAGATTTTGGAACTGTATTCACTCTAGAATAGTTATTTACAAAATACTTATTAGAATCGGCTAAACTAATATCTGTGTTAAAATCTCCAGCATTAATACTTCGCATTCCAATACCATTCAAATTAATTCTATATAAATATGAATAATAAGGATCAATTTTAGTATTTACGCCATTTGCAGTAAAATATAAAACTCGCTCACTTTCATCAATCCCTTCAAAATTGTCGGCATGAAATGGTCCGTTGGTTACCTGTTGCTTTAAATTTCCTTTAGTATCATACAAATAAAAATGTGCCCATCCATCTCTTTCAGCCCAGTGCAACATTTCTTGTTCATTATTAAATAAAACCAATGGTCTGGCTTCAATATAAGTATTAAAACGTTCTTCAATTAAAACAGTTACTTCACCATTTGTAATATCTGCAACACATATATCTAATTTTTTTCTATCTCTACTAATTGTATTGAAGTAAATTTTACCTTTTTTTGAAAGTAATAATGATGGTGAAAAATCATCATCATACGAGGATTTTTTTCTTGGAAATCTATAAACAGAAATATTATATTGTTTTACTGTATCTAACTGAACTTTAACAACTTCTTTTGAAGGAATATCAAAAATTAGCAATTCGTCTTTTGAAAATTCTTGCTCTCCAGGCATATGATACTTATAGGTTTCTAACGTTGGTCTTTTTTTTGCAACCGAATTTATTACCCATAAATCTTTTAACATTCTATCATCAGATTTTTGAACTATAAATTTTTTAGAATCATGAGACCAAACTCCCCAAACACCTTTTCTGTCATCTTTTTTCTCCTCCATAGTCTCATTATTCTCTCCATAATAATTTCCTCCATACCCAAAATCTTTTACACCATCTTTTGTCCATTGATTTTCAACTATTGTTGAATCTTTTTCATCTTTAACAGCTTTTAAAAAATTTTCTTTATCCATCCAATATAAATTAAATTTTTTAGAAAACAGCACAATAGAACTATCTGGCGCAATATTTGCCCATCGTTTAATTTTATCATCCTCTTTTTTATTATCAACTATAATTAATTTAGAATCACCCAGTCTATACTCAAAATGGTATACTTTTTTTTCCATTTTAGGCTTTTCCTTTTTTGAAGATTTTATGTTTGTTGAGTCTTTTTTTGCTGAAACATCCAATTTATCATCAACTACTTCAATTTCTTCAGTTGAAGTAACTCTAAACCTTATTGCAGTTTCATTTTTAACAAATTTAAAATCGAATTTAGGCAAATGTTGAGCGTCATAAGGGTCTTTGGTAATTTCACTTAACCACTTTGCCATTTTAACATTATCAAATAATTGTGTTTTAGTTTTTTTATCAGCATCAACTAAATAATAGTTTGAACCTTTTGTTGTTTTATATTGATACCAAAATCGGTTTCCGTTTTTTAACCAATGTGGATTTACATTAGTTGAATGCACCAGTTTTGAAATATTTTGTGATGAAAATTTTGAGGCCAACCTATAATTGGGTTTTACCTGCTCTTTTTGTCCAATTTCTGAAGTATTAGTTTGAGCAAATGAAAAACAAATTCCAACAAAAAATAGGGCTATAACTTTAATAAATTTCATAATGTAAACTTTGTTTGTTAAAAAGTTAAATTTCAGCAAATTGAATTACATATCAAATTAAAATAATAATTTTTTACATAAAAAAAGCCGAGAAATTTCTCGGCTTTTTTACTATGTTATATGTATTTTATTAATCTGCTAAAATAATTACTTTATTTTCCTTCATTTCAATAGTTCCACTCTTAATTGGCAAACTATATTCACCTTTAACATTAGAAAATCTATTAGTAAATTGATCTTGAATATTTATGTTTGCACCTTTAAATCTAACTGATCCTTCAACTAGCAAAGAAACAATGGGCGCGTGATTATTTAACATTTGAAATTCTCCATTAATGCCCGGTACAGAAACTAAATCTACATCGGTATGCAATAATGTTGCTTCAGGTGATACTATTTCTAAAATCATTTTATTTAGTTTTTAGTTATTGGTTTTCAGTTATTAGTTTTTTTGTTGAAATCAACTTAAAACTTTTCACTTAAAACTTAAAACCGTTTTATGCTTCAGCTAACATTTTTTCTCCAGCATCAATTGCATCTTGAATTGATCCTCTTAAGTTAAATGCTGCCTCAGGATATTTGTCTAACTCACCGTCCATAATCATATTAAACCCTTTAATTGTGTCTTTAATATCAACTAAAACTCCAGGAATTCCAGTAAATTGTTCTGCAACATGAAAAGGTTGAGATAAGAAACGTTGAACTCTACGTGCTCTGTGAACAACTAATTTATCTTCTTCAGATAATTCTTCCATCCCTAAAATAGCAATAATATCTTGTAATTCTTTATAACGTTGTAACAACTCTTTTACGTGTTGTGCACAATCATAATGTTCTTTCCCTAAAATATCAGCTGTTAAAATTCTTGAAGTTGAATCTAAAGGATCTACCGCTGGGTAAATACCTAACTCAGAAATTTTACGTGATAACACTGTTGTAGCATCTAAATGCGCAAAAGTTGTTGCTGGAGCTGGATCAGTTAAATCATCTGCAGGTACATATACCGCTTGCACAGATGTAATTGAACCATTTTTTGTTGAAGTAATTCGCTCTTGCATTGCACCCATTTCAGTTGCTAACGTTGGTTGGTAACCAACTGCTGATGGCATACGACCTAATAAAGCTGATACCTCTGAACCTGCTTGTGTGAAACGGAAGATATTATCTACGAAAAATAATACATCTTTCCCTTGTCCTTCACCTGCGCCATCTCTAAAATATTCAGCAATTGTTAATCCTGATAATGCTACACGAGCACGAGCTCCAGGAGGTTCGTTCATTTGACCAAAAACAAATGTTGCTTTTGATTCTCTCATTCCTGCTTTATCAACTTTAGATAAATCCCATCCACCTGCTTCCATAGAGTGCATAAAATCATCACCATATTTAATAATACCAGACTCTAACATTTCTCTTAAAAGGTCATTTCCTTCTCTAGTTCTTTCACCAACACCTGCAAATACAGATAAACCACCGTGACCTTTTGCAATGTTATTAATTAACTCCATTAATAATACAGTTTTTCCTACACCTGCACCACCAAATAATCCAATTTTACCACCTTTTGCATATGGTTCAATTAAATCAATTACTTTAATTCCAGTAAATAAAACTTCAGTTGAAGTAGATAATTCTTCAAACTTTGGAGCTTGACGGTGAATTGGTAATCCGTTTGTACCTTCTTTTGGTAAATTACCTAAACCATCAATTGCATCACCAATTACATTAAATAATCTACCGTAGATATCTTTACCCACTGGCATTTGAATTGCATTTCCAGTTGCAACAACCTCTGTTCCTCTACTTAAACCATCTGTTGAATCCATTGATATAGTTCTAACAGTATCTTCTCCAATATGGGATTGTACTTCTAAAACCAATAATGAACCATCTTCTTTTTTAATTTCTAACGAATCATATAATTTTGGAAGTACTGTTCCAGAACTAAATTCAACGTCAATAACCGGACCAATAATTTGTGCAACTTTACCTGTAACCTTTGTCATTACTTTAACTGTTTATAATTTAGATAATTAATCTTTTTAGTCTAACCTCATTTTTCAGGTTGCAAAGATAGTTTTTTGATTTTATTTTGAAAAAAATAATATGCCTAATTTTAAAAAAAGAAACGCTCCGTAAATTTTGGAGCGTTTCTTTTTAATTTATGTCCTTAAAATATTATGGATTAATTGTCCAAGATACAAAGTATTGAGAACCAATTCTACCAGTACCAGGAGCACTAAAATACTCCTTTCCTCCTAAATTAGCAGCACCAACTTTAAAAACAGATTTCCATTTATCTACTGTATAATTTACCTGTGCATCAACAACTGTTTTTGCTTCAATAATAGCATCTGCAAAAGTAGATTCCCATAAATATTCATCATTCCAACGAAGATTTACATTGAATCCTAAGTTTTCAATTAAATTTTCATTTCCTAAAGATAACTTTACTTTGTGTTCAGGAGTATTAAAACCTGCTTCATAATCTGGGTCTGATTTTTGATCAAAATCAAATTTAGCAAAAGTATAATTCAACCCAATTGTATAATTTCCAAATATTTTACTCGCTAAACCTAAACTACCACCATAAGATGAAATGTCAGCTGTAGAGTTTGTATAAACTTGGAAGGGTTGATAATCACTATTTGCTATTGCAATTAATGCAGCTGGTGTTGGACCACCTAATTGAGCCGGTAATGGAATTATATCTGAGAAATCAACTTTTCCATATAATGGCACAACTACTGTTTTATTTCCAATAAAGTCTTCATATTTATTGTAATACGCACTTGCATCTAAAGAAAGTTTACCAAAACCTGCTCTATAACCAATTTCATAAGCAGTTACTTTCTCAGGCTTAACATATTCAAAATTAGCTACTTTCAACAATCCCGGGTTTACTGTTCCTTGAGCTGCAGCAGCTCCAAACGCATACAATGATGCTAATGTAAAAGCATTCTCATAAGCAGACCTTCCCGATAATTGAACTGAAGTTGGTAAGCCTAAAGCTGAGTTTACTTTTGTTGCAATTGGGTTTGAGGTATATCTATCTAAGTTATCAGGTGCAGAACCTACCAAAATTGCTTGACCTGCATCTAAACCAATATATTGATCTTGTGTAGTTGGATTTCTAAAACCTGTTTGAAAAGAAGCTCTAACATTTCTAGTTTTCCCCTGACCTAAGGAATAGGATAATGAAACCCTTGGTGACACATTTCCATCAAAATTCTTCGCTTTATCATAACGTAAAGATCCTGTGAATTTTAATCTATCATCAACAAATTTCTTTTGAATTTGTGTATATGCACCATATTCATTATAATCTATTGGCCCATCATAATCAGTAAAAATTGTTCCATTAGAATTTAAAGAGTATTGTCTCCAAGATCCTCCAATTTGGATATCAGCAAAGTCAACAAGCTCAGAAAAATTATAATTGGCATCAGAATGATAAATTTTTGTTTGATCTTGAAATTTTGCTCCTGATAATAAATTTGGATCAGAAGCTACAGCTTTTAACGCTTCATTAAATGCAGAAGTTCCTGGTTTTAATGTTACTGTAGCATCTGCATATTGTCTTGCATTTGCATGCAATTGTGACTGAACAGCAGGGTCAGTTGGATTACCTCCACCACCTAAAACCTGCCCTAAACCTGTTGCATATGCACCAGCATATGTACCAAACCACTCTGAGGCATTTGCTTTGTTCAGATTAATTCCTGCAAAACGCATATCATATGAATCTCCTGCATCTTCATCAGTAATGTAACCTCTTAAAAAGAAATTGTTATTTCTTATTTCCAATTTATGCTGTTGCATAAAAAAGTTATCAATTGCATATCTATTTGCTCCTTGATAAATAGTGTTTCCTTTACCGAATTTTGCATTATAAATAACTTCTAAATCATTTGCAAAAGGCTTATAATGTAGCGCAATATCTACTTTAGCACTTTCTGCTTTATAATCAGTTAAATCTGACTCTTTATAACCTGTTCTAGATACATTTGCCTTTGGTATATATTGAAGTAAAGGTGCTAATTTAGGATTTGAAGTTGCGGCTAAATAGCCAGCTACCCCTTGTAAATTTTTGAATGGAGTTGCAGCTAAATTAACCTCATCACCATAAATATTTGCTTGATCAAAAGCTGTTTGATTTCCTAATGAAGAAATAACATTGTCAGGATTTCCTGCGCCAGTATCAATATATTGGTTGTAATCAGTGGCATACCATTCTGTACCTTTTAAGTAAGAAAACGATGCTTTTGCTGCAAACTTATCGCTAAATTTATAGGCTAATCTAATTCCTACATCTGCAAATTGATTATCTCCTGCAGCTTCTTGTGATGTAATTCCTGTTTTTAAATAAGTACTTATACCTGCTGATTCAAAAGGATTTTTACTTGTCATAAATAAAATACCATTAAATGCGTTTGCACCATATAAAGCTGATGAAGCCCCTGGAAGTAATTCAACAGTTTCTACGTCTAATTCAGACATTCCTAATAAGTTCCCTAAATTAAAGTTTAAGGCTGGTGAAGAGTTGTCCATTCCGTCCACTAATTGCATAAATCGTGTATTAGCAAAAGTTGCAAATCCACGAGTATTTACAGATTTAAATGTAAAGCTATTTGTGTTTACATCTACTCCTTTTAAATTTTCCAATCCATCATAAAAAGTTGGAGATGAAGTATTTTTAATTTCTCTTACATCCATTCTTTCAATGGTAACAGGAGATTCTAATATTCTCTCTGGAGTTCTTGAGGCAGATACAACAACCTCATCTAAAGCTGTAGCAGCTTCATCTAACAACACACTTACTATTTGGTTATTTTTAGTAATTTCAACTTTCATTGAAGAATATCCAATAAGTGAAACTTCTAATGTAAATGGTGGTGTTTGGGCAATTTTTAAGGAAAAATTCCCGTCAAAGTCTGATGTTGTACCAATGGATTTACCATCTACTTTAACATTAGCTCCCGGTATAGGTTCTCCCGTTTTAGCTTCTTTAACAGATCCTGAAATTGTTGTTTGGGCAACCATAACAGTCCCAACAAAAAGCGCAAATAATACACTTACTAATTTTTTCATAATATCCTATATAATTTTGATTAACTAAGCGCAAAATACAATTTTTTTCCAATTATAGTGAAAATGAATTAAAAAAAAGCATAAAAAAAAGTGTAATCTATATTTTTACACTTTTTCAATTAGGAATATGATAATTTTTAATCAGTTACAAAATTCCAAACTTGACCAGTTGTTTGCCCATTTGTAGGCTTCCCACCTTTATTATCTTTCACTACTACATACCAATAATAATTAGTTGAAGGATCCAGGCTTACTTCTAATGTTTTAGCTGATATATTATCCCCTATTTTTGTTGTTGGTGGATTTACTATTCCAAAAAACACGTCATATGTTAAAGTGTCACTTGTATCAGAATCACTAGCATTCCATAGAAGTGATATTTTTTTTGGTGCATCATTAACAACCTCATTTAAAGTAGGGCTTACAAGTGAAGGCGAAAAAGGCAAATGGTTTGTTACCCCAACACCTTCTGTATAAAACTGAAATGTAGCTGAATAATCACTTGAAGCTCCTTTGCTATCAATTGCTTTTACTCTCCAATAATATGCAATTCCCTTGTCTAAAGTTATTGATTTAGAAGGCGTATTGCTTGTTAAAGTATGCGCAATTTGAGTAAATGTATTGTTTTTTGAAATCTCAATAGTATAAGTTATTGTATTTCCTTCAGGGTCTGTTGATGCTCCCCAAGTAAAATTAAGAACATTATCTATGCATAATAAATTATTTGTAGGTGCACTTAATACGGGTACAGTAGGTGCTTTATTTACTGGTGGTTCAGGTGTAGGTGTTTCACCACCTCCGCCTCCACCACAAGACCATAATACAGTACTTATTGCTATAATGAATAGTTGTTTTTTCATTCTTTATTCTTTGTTTTTTAATTTTTTACTATTTTAAGAGTTATAGGCTTATCTACAAAAACTTTTGCAAGATACAATCCTGTTGGGAGATTGTCAATAGTTACATGTACTTTTCCAAAAATAACTGGATATACTTTATTTGAAAGTAATTGTCCGTATATATTGTATAAATCAATCCTGATTTCTTTCTCTGAAATAGGTAACGTAATTTCAAAATTACCTGTTGTTGGATTTGGATATGCCGTTATGTTTTCAAATAATTCTATAGTTTTAGAGAAAACACCTTCACATTCAATGGCTGTTTTTACTTCAACTTTATCACCGTGCTTAATTGCAACTGAAAAATCAGCACTTGAAGTTTGTAATACTTCTTTGTCATTTATAAATACATTAAAAGGAGGCGTTCCTTGCTCCATACTTATTTCAACTTTTGATGAATTTACAGTAGCACTAGCTTTAGCAGTTAACCCTGCTTTTATTTCAACTTCATAACAATTTTTATATAAACCACCTTCAACAATTATACAAAAACTATATATTCCAGAATCTAAATTGTTAATTGTTAAATTATTAGTAAAACTATATTTAGTTTGATTTAAAATAATATAGTGTTTTGAAGTTTGATTTGCTACAATTGAAAACAGTCCATTTTTTTTATTTGGACAAGTTTCACTAAGAACAGTAATGTTATAATTATTAACCGGTAAAGGTATAACACATCCAAACGCATCAATTGCACTTCCTAATGGTGTGTTTGCACATGTATCTAAACTGTTAATTATACCATCTTTATCACTATCATTACTAATTACATTTACTCCACAAACATCTAAACTCCAACTAGTTATTTTTCCAATATCTTCTGGCCCTTCATCAATTATTTTTAACAACCATTCTCCATATGATTCTTCATTGAAAAACTTGCTTAAATTTTCTTGAGGAAGATAAATCCCTGTAAAAGGTGCTATTCCGGTAATAATTGAATTTGAAGCATTGTCGTCAAAAGTTGTACCTAAATAACCAATTCCTTCATCACCTAAATTGGCAGCCAATAATACTTCTGTACCCTTTGGGCTAATTAATTTTAGAGATAAATCTCCCATCCAAGGATGTGTAATATTTAGATTCACTTTTAAACCAGAAATTGTTTTGTTTTCAACAATATTGAGAACAGAAGTTACACCTGAAATATTATTATCAGGAATGTTAAGCGGAATTTCAAGAGAATTTTTTGTTATGCAAGTTTCAGCTCCGGTACTAAAAGTAAAAACAGTTGAATACATACTTTCATTACAATTATTTATAGCTTTTACTCTCCAGAAATAATTGGTTCCAAATTGCAGCAATTTTGGATTATAATAATTTGTAGTGACTATTGCAGTTTCCAAAATAGTAGTAAATGTATTTTGTTTTGCAATTTGAACTTCATATAACTTTGCATTTATATCACTATTCCATTTTAATTCAAGCTGTTTTAGCAAATTTGTAGCGTTATTTACAGGTAGTGATAAAGTTGGTGCAGCTATATCGGTTGCAAATGCGATTAGTGTTACTGAAGTAGTTTTTGTTACAGCCATAGTTGCTGATGTTCCATTAACCAAAATATTAAAGGATCCTATATCACCTTCATCTAAACCACTAATAATTAACTGAACAGGTGTATCATCATTTTGAGCTTTAGTTGGAGAAAATGTGGCAATTGCTCCATTTGGTAATCCTGAAGCAGTAAAAGTAGTTTCTTCATTAAATCCTAAGAAGGTATTGTATGTAAAATTATAGGTAACATTATTTGGAATACAAGACTGTTTAGAATACTCCTGAAAACTCATAACAAATTCAGATTTTTGGATGGTAATTTTAGCCGAATTTATTGCATAAAATATGTTGCCAACACTCTCAATTTTAATTCTACCAAGAGTAGTTTCTTCCATTGGGGTAACAACAATATGACTACCATTATTTAAAACATTTGAAGCCAACTCAATTGGATATGTTACACCTCCATCTTTAGAAAACAAAATGTTCACCAGATCACAACTCACCGGTGAGTAATTTGTATTTGCAACATCCCAAGTTACAGTTTGTGAAGTTCCTGAGTACCAAGTTTCAGCAACGTTTTGCGAAGTAACCTTAAACGGCCCTGCACTTGCGTCAAACGAAACTATATTTTCTTTACTTGCAGTTTGTCCACCTCCCGAAAAATTATCTCTAACATTTACACCAAATCGCATTGTTCTTGAAACTGAAGGTAAAACCTCCCAAGTACTTTGTAAATTTCCTGCTAAT